>Ga0164292_10003902_pt1 | contig 12160 bp, 16 predicted proteins | sample GEODES117metaG_FD_111486 | JGI IMG/M metagenome (GOLD analysis project Ga0164292, IMG submission 111486) | Eutrophic lake water microbial communities from Lake Mendota, Wisconsin, USA - GEODES117 metaG | ecosystem: Environmental > Aquatic > Freshwater > Lake | place: USA: Lake Mendota... | reverse complement strand
GTAGTAAGATATTCCAAGGCTTCTTTTAATGAAAATAAAGGATAACCAAATACATATGTTGGAACTTCAAATACTATATATGGAGCATTAGAATTATGTATTGCTTGAGTTCTTATTTTTGATTGAATTTGTGCTATAACTGGTATCATAGCAGCCATTCTATTTTGTTTTCTTTCTTCTTGTTCATCCCATACGTCACGAGCTTTAAGCATTCTTTAATTATATTAAGTAAAGATGGTTTTACCAGTCAAAAAACTTGTTTTAAGTGGTGGAGGTATGAAAGGAATTTTACATATAGGTGCTTTAAATGAATTATCTAAACACCAACAGCTTAACTTTCCTGATGGTGTTTGGGGATGTTCTATTGGTGCTATGATAGCTATTTTAGTTGCATTTGAAAAACCCTTGAAAAAAGAACTTATTTCAAAATATATGAAATGGGATGGATTAATACCTGAACCAAATATTAATCATATTACTAATTCTATATCTTCAAAAGGATTATTTCCAATGGATAAATTTTGTGAAACTGTAAATGATTTTATGAAAACTGAATTTGATATTGATCTTACAACTACAAAAATTGGTGATTCTAAAATGCCTTTATATATCATAGCATCAAATATAACTAAAGGTATTCCAACAATATTTACAAAAGATGTTCTTTTAATCGATGCTCTAAGATGTTCTTGTTGTTTACCTTTTATTTATAAACCACAAGAATTATATGGTCAATTATATGTTGATGGTGGATTATTTGTTCCTTATTTAAATATGATAGTTTCTGATGGATTACATTTAAATTTAACTAAAAAAACAATTAAGGAACTTAATTCTAAAACCTTAGACTCAATAAGTGTAATAGATTATGCAAGACAATTATATTGTTTATCAGTAGAACAATTTAAAAAAATAAATAAACCTGAATATTTAGTTAAATTAGATTATCCAAAATTATGTTCAGATTCTAATTTAGATGATTTTGATATTGAAGATATTTTAAATCATTCTGGAAAATTAATGAACGATTTTCTCTTCTCCAAGAGCAGAAATTAAGAACGCTCTAAATGAAGCAGTTGATGGAGGTCCTTGCATTTCATAAACTTTTTCTGATGTTTCTAATTTGAATGTAGGATACGCTTTAATATTATATAATGCTGTTTTACCTTTATCACTTTCAGCATTGATTTCTTCCATAAAAACAGTTTTTCCACCATAAGTATATTTTCTTGTTTTTAGTAATTCTTTCATTGATGACCATGGTTGTTGTGCTTTCTTACAATGAGGACACCATGTTGTATGAAAGAACATAAATGTTGCTTGTTGAGGATCTTGATTATTTTGTACAGGTGGATCTTCAATTATTAATTTTGATCCTGGAGCTACACCTGTAATTAATAAATAACTAACATAACCTAGTAATATTAATATTAAAGGAATAACAATAGTCATAAAATTAAACCCTTCCATCTTTGCGAAATGTAGGATATAAAACTTTTGCCAAAAATCGTTGTTTTTCAAAATAATTTCTATAAATTTGTTCTTGACTTAAAGAAGGATTCTTTATTAAAGACCATACAATCTCATTTGTTTGTCGTTCAGGTTCATAAGGTTTAGGATTAATTTTATACCATAATGAGTTTGCTCTTATGATATTAGACATTAATAGTATTACGTATCTTACATATAAATTGAAAACGGATTACCTTTTCAACTTATATATGGATATTACAGCAGCAAATGAAACATCTTACGCAAGTTATTGAAGACATGCGTATCCGATTTCCTAATCTTCATTTCCAAATGTTTGCATCAAATAGCGGACCTTCATTTTGGTGGATTCGTGTTTATAAAAATGTGAATTATTTTATGGATATTGAAGTTGATATTCATTATCATGAAGAATCCGTGATTGCGTGTCTCATCGAAAATCGCGGATTCCAGCGTAAAGAGTTTTCACTAATTCTAGATTCTTTTCTGAATTCATTTGATTAAGGGAAACCTACTAGATGAGCACCAATACCGAAACCAGCACCAGTACGAGCAGATGAACCTACAGAAGGAGCATATACATCAAGAATACCAAATGTAGCCATTGCTACAAGGGCAATCATGCCAATTTCAGACATTTTTAATCCTTTACCAGGAAGAAGGTAAGCTGCTACAGCTACAGCTAGACCTTCAATAGCATACTTTACAACACTGCTTACTAGTTGTCCAATATCAAGTCCAGGAAGAGAAGTTGATTTTTGTTCCGGCATTTTATAAACTTACAGATAAATTATTTTTAATTAATAATGAAAAAACATTATAAGTGTAGAGTTATTATTGACCCTGAAGTAGTAAAAAAACATAAAATTTATGAACCATCACAAACTGCTTTTTTTATTATGGCGCATTTATACGACCCTGATGGATGGAGAAAACAAGGATATAGTTTTGAAAATGTTATTGAAGGAGAAGATATTCTTATTAGATTATCTTTACCTGAAATTATTGAGAAAAAATGTGGTTTATCAAAACAACTTTCATGTGCTGAACTTGGAGGAAGATTTGTTTATTTAAATTCTGATAGATGGTTTAAAGGTTCTAAAAAAAGTAAATTAAATTTATCCGATTATAGACATTATATGATTAATCATGAAATAGGACATATTCTTGGATTTGAACATGCCAAGTGTCCTTGTGTAGGATGTAAGGTTCCTATAATGGTTCAACAAACTTTAGGTCTTCAAGGATGTAAACCTGACCATGGAAATGTTCGTTAAATCCCACTTTAAGAGAATCATCTATTAATAAACAAATGCCTCGCCAAGAACTACCTAAAGTCGAAGATGATGGAACGCCGATTGATTATCTAGAAGAAGATGCAGAAATCCCTAATCAACGTTATTGTATTCTTTCATTTCTTTCACCTGAAAAAGTTATTAAAAGTCGTGAGAATTTCATGAATGAAAAATTCGTGGAGTTCCTTGAATATGATTGGAAAGTTAAAGGAATGGAGCATTTTGTTGCCTTCCTTTCCAAAAAATATTCTCTTAAAATTGATGATCTTTTCAAAGATCTAGAAGAATTCACCAAAGTCCATAATGCTGAAATTAAGAAAACCGATATTCTTGAACAATATCAAGTTTTCCTTCTAAAAAATGAGAAAGAACTTGATGCCGAATTCAATGAGAAAGTACATTTCCGTACGAATGTTCGTGGTGTAAAACTTCGTCGTGTATTTGCTAATCTTGAAGAAGCACAGACGTTTGCGAAAGTTCTTCAACGTCGTTGCCCGAATGATAATTTGTATGTAGGTAAAGTTGGTATGTGGCTTCCTTGGGATCCTTCTGAACATATGATGCCTGAAGTTGAATATGCTGAAAAAGAACTCAATGAACTTATGCGCAAATATAAGGAGAATGAAGTTAATAAAGAAATCTTTTTCGAAGAAGAGAAAGCAGAGAAAATTAAAGCTCAAAAAGAGGATAATGAAAGGCGTCGTAAGCAAGCTCTTGCTGATGCAGGTCAAACTGATCTAAAACAACTTGCTGAAACACTTGATACTCCCGTACATCCTTCTGAAGGTGCTGTTCGTGATATTTAAAATTTTAATGTATTTTATTAAATGGAAACTACAGGAAAAAGAAAAAGAGTTCCTACTGAAAAAGGTTTAGCTCTCCAAAAAGCAAACCAAATAAAAGATGAAAAAGCTAAAAACAGAGCCCTTAGAAAAATTGAAGCAGCAAAAACTCAAGAAGAAGTTGATGAATTATCATCATTATTTTCAAGAATTGGTCTTGATACAACAGATCAAGATTTAGCTGCTGCTTTTGGACAAATGGGAATGGGTCGTCGTAGAAAAACTAAAAAACATAGTAAAAAATATAGACGTAAAACTAATAGAAGATGAATTCATCAGATATAACAAGAGCGAGAAGATTACAAGTATTAAATAATGATTTAAGATTTCCAAATAAACCTCATAATTTATCAGGAATAGAGCAATTATGTGTTCGAAGAACAATTGGTGGTGAACCTCCAACAAAAAGTTTACCACCAGATTTAAAATGTCTTTTAAGGCCAAGAGATGGAGGAGTTCGAAAAACCAATAATAATCCTAGATGTTGTGGAAGAATATAATATTTTGATAATATAAAATGCCCGGTCGTGTTCCTGATTCAAGTGTAAGAACATCACAAGTAGCTGCTAATGCGTTTACTAGAGTTAAAGTTGGTTTAGATAAAGATGGTCCTAAACCAAATTCTATTTTTGCTGCACAAATTGCTAAAGGATATAAAGTTAAAGGTCTAGCTGTTCTTCGTAGTGGACGTTAATTATTTTTTCCTTGTTGTTTTACATGAATCCATGGACTTGAAGATTTCTTCTGCATTGCTCCAGGATTATATTCATCTTTTGCTAACATTGATGATGAAAATGGTTTATTATCAATCCATAATGAATCACTACACATTCTAAATGATGGATGATCAGATGCTTTATACCAAAACACCTGATCTTCTAATTTATTTGATTGAACACCATTACAAATTACAAGACATTCGAAATTTTCAGTACATTGATCCATAAATTGACAAAACATTTCAAATGTAGGAAACATTCCTGCATAATTTTCATATATACGACGTCTATTTCCTAAAATTGTCTCACGTAAAATAAATACAAAATCAACATTTGTTCTTAAATTAGGTGTAATACCTAGAGGATATTGCATAGTAATAATTGTCATTAAATCTATATGACGACCGTTCATAAAAACATAACGAGTAGATTCTTCTTTAATCCATGATGCATCATATAAACAATCATCTAAAATTAAGAACGCTCTTGTATCTATACTTGAATTACCACCACTTCTATTTTTATCACCATTACGTGCTGTTTTAGCACCTAATTGTCTTTTTATTACACCCATAACTATCCCAGGTTCATATTTATCATGAATTAATTTTGATGGAATCATATGTTGAAAAAATTCATTCGCAACCTCTGTTCCTGATATAACAGTTCCAATAGGAAAAGCAGATTGAGTATTACATAAAATATCACGAACTAAGAAAGATTTTCCTGTATCTTTTTTACCAATAATAACTATCATTGGAGATTTTCTTGAATCCATCTCACATCTATCTCTCAAAGTATCAATATTAAACTTTTTGATTTGAAAATTCATCTTATTATTAGTGCGTGAATATTTACATAATTGAATTAACTTATTTTAATAAGAATGTCTAAGAAAAAGCAAGGATCTATTTCTTTAAATGTTCATAAATATACACATTTAAAATATCTTCAATCTTCTGCTGAATCTTTATGGAATACTACATCTATTCAACCTTTTTTTCCTCCTATTGAAAAATTATTTAAAACTTCTTTATTAGAAAACTTCTCAGAATATGGTCTTAAATTTCCATCTGAAATTACAAATATAGTTTCTGAAAATACTATTTCTATTTTAGGAGGTAAAAATATTGATGTTCATAAAAAAGTCTCTATGATTCTTAATCCATTTAAATTAATGGAAGGTAGTTATGGAACAAATTTATCCTTGCCTTCATCAATTGAACAATCTAATTCAGCACATAATAAAATTCAAAATTATAATAATGCTGCATATGTAGGTTCATTAATTTCTGCTTCATTAGCAGCTTCTGGTTCTCATCATTTTCCTGAAATTTATGGAATTTTTACTGGATTAAGAAAAATACACACTATTGATATTTCTGATGATTATGAAGATTTATGTGATAGATCATGGTTTTCTAATAATATGGGTACTACATTTACTTTAAAATTAAATGAAAATATTGAAAGTGCTAGTGAATTTAAACATACAAGAAGTATGCGTCCAAGTATTCAATTAGGTGAATCTATGACTATAGATTTTAATGAAGTTGAAGGTATTCAATCTAATTCAGAAATTGCAAATATGAGTCCTTTATTTAATGATACAATTAAAGATGATTCAGAATCAGATTGTTCATCTGTATCAACTTCATATATTTTTGAGATAAGATCATGTAATTCTTCTATTATGTCTGAAGAAGAAGAGGATTTTGAATATGATGATGATGAAGCTTTTGCATGGGCATCATTTTCTAATGTTCCAGTCCAAATTACTTTAATGGAAAAATGTAAAGGAACTTTTTTTGAATTAATTACTTTAAATACTGAATCTTATAAACATGAAGCATGGTTTGCTCAAATTATTCTTGCTTTAGCATTTGCGCAAAGTAAATTTTCATTCGTTCATAATGATTTGCACGCAAATAATGTTATGTATATCGAAACAACAGAAGAATTTTTATATTATAATTGTGGAGGAACATTCTTTAAAATTCCTACATATGGATATTTAATTAAAATTATAGATTTTGAAAGAAGTAGTTTTTCTTTGAAATTAGTAGGATTAAAAGAATCTAAATTTTTTATTAGTGATCAATTTTCTTTACATGAAGAAGCAGGTGGACAATATAATTGTGAACCTTTTTATAATTCTAAATTTCCTTTAATAAAACCTAATTTTTCATTTGATTTAGTTAGATTAACTACTTCAATATTCTGGGATTTATTTCCTGAAGGTCCTCTTAAAGAAAATAATTCTTTCTTATTCAAATTATTTATGAAATGGTTAACTTTAGATGATGGTTCCTCTATCTTGTTCGGTAAAAAAGAACCTAAACATGATAGATTTCATGGATTTCATCTTTATAAAGCTATTGCTCGTCTATCTAATAATTCTATTCCTCGTAAAGAAATTATGGAATTTAAAGAATTATTTAGTATAACAGAAATTCCTGCTGATAAAAAAGTATGTTTAATTGAATAATGGGAAATTGCTCCAGTAAAACTAGAAAATCTAAATATCAACGTCGTAGACAAAAAAATCGTATCAGAAGAAATAAAACAATTTAAGTTCTTCTTAAAATGTTGGAACACCTACAAACATATCTTGTGTTTCAGAAGCAAGAGTTTGTAAAGGTTTTGTTAGGTCAGGCATATTTTCAGAAGTAGTAGCAAACACTACTCCTGCTGTTATAAGACCACCAAAAACAGATAACTTACTTGCTTGTGACCAATCTATAGGCTCAACTTTAGATTTACGATCAAGAGCGTACAAAATAAAACATACGATTGCAACTGCAATTGGAGCTACTACAATCATCATTTGTTGAAAAATAGGGCAAATCTTTATAAATTTAGAACGAGCGTATCACTTGCTTTTTTTGATAATTCTTCCATTGCATCTTCTTCCTCTTCTTTAGGAGGTGGTTCTTCTTCCTTTTTAGGAACTTCAAATTCTTTAATTTCAATTGATGCGACCTCGTCACTCATAACTAAATTAGGTTTTAATTCATCTTCTGACTCACCTACAGATTCTTCATCTTCATCTTCTTGCTCAAATGTTACACTTTTAGGAGGTTCAGGTAGAGATTGCTCTACTGGAGGAGCAGATTGAGAAAAGTATTTTTTAGTTATAGATTCCCAAGGTAAGAAAGAGGTTATAACTTGTTCCATACATTCAGAAATAACTCTTTCAATCTCTTGGCGATTTCTTGCTTGTTGTTCAGTTGATACACCAACCGTTCTAAATAAATAAGCTACTTGCCATAATTTACGTGCTGATTGTTTATAAAGTTCATGAATAAATTCACTTAGTGTAGGTCTATCAAAATCTACTGATATTTCAGAATTTTCAGAATAATGTAATGAAGCAAATGATTTCATATAAGAAATAAATACACCCATAATTAAATCATCTAAATAAGTACATTTAGAAACTTTTTGAATTCTTTCAACTTCTGTATTTAAAGTTTCTTGTTTCCATGAAGGAATATTAGTTAACATATTTTGAAAAGTTCTTAGAATTTCTGTAGATTGATTATTTTTATCACATAATTCTTTAGCTGAATTATAAATACTCCATAATCCTTCTGAGATAGGAGGAATAATTAAATTAGATAAATGTTCTCTTAATCTTGATTTCGCAAATTCAGTTTCAGACATTTGTTAAAAACGTACATAGATATTTCTTAACATAAAACGCAAGTTCAAAACGGATTATATTTGTTTAGACATAACACATATAAGGCAAATAAATGGCAAGTGAACAAAGCATTGAAAACGTTGGGGGTGGGGGTGGAGATGTAGAGATTCCTGAAGTGGAATCATTTGATGATATGGGTATTCCTGAATCTCTTCTACGTGGTGTTTATGCTTATGGTTTTGAAAAACCTTCTGCTGTTCAGCGTAAAGCAATTGTTCCTGCTTTAACTGGACGTGATATTATTGTTCAAGCACAATCAGGAACTGGTAAGACTGGAACATTCGCAATTTCTGTTCTTGGACGTATTGATACAACTGTTGATCCTTATACACAAGCACTTGTTCTTGCTCCTACTCGTGAACTTGCACAACAAGGATTTGGTGTTATTAAATCTTTAGGTGAATATATGGGCGTGCGCGTCCATGCTCTTCTTAAAGGTAATCATCTACAAGAAGATATTCGTGTTCTTCGTTCTGGTGTTCATGTAGCTGTTGGAACTCCTGGTCGTGTATATGATATGATTACTCGTGGTGCTCTTCGAATGGATACTTTGCGTATGTTTATTGTTGATGAAGCAGATCAAATGCTTTCTCTTGGTTTTAAAGAACAACTTGTAGAAATCTTTGGAACAGGTTTACCTCAAACTGCCCAAGTAGCTTTGTATTCTGCTACAATGCCACCTGATGCTCTTGAACTTACAAAACGATTCATGCAAAATCCTATTAAAATTCTTGTTCCTGTTGAAAAACTTTCACTTGAAGGAATTCAACAATTTCAAGTTAATGTAAAAGATGAAGGTGAAAAACCTAGTTGTCTTGCTGATATTTATGGCGTTCTTTCTGTATCACAATGTATTATCTTCTGCAATACTTGTCAGCGTGTAGAACAACTCGCAGGATTTATGCGTGAAAATAATTTTGCTGTTGATGTAATTCATTCTGATCTAACTCCTGATGAACGTTCTCGTGCTGTAGAATCATTTAAAGCAGGATCAAGTCGTGTTCTTATTGCTAGTGGAATTTTAAGTCGTGGTGTTGATGTTCAAGGTTTATCTCTTGTAATTAACTTTGATTTACCTCGTGGTGAACGTGGTGTAGAAGAATATCTACATCGTGTTGGTCGTGTTGGACGATTTGGACGAAAAGGTGTTGCTGTAAATATTGTATCTCAACGTGAAGCACGTGAAATGAAATATATTGAAGATCATTATAAAATTAAAGTTGATCCTATGCCTGAACCTGGAACCCTTCTATCCGCTATGTAAAAAGAGTTTATAGATAAATTATACCAACCATGAAAAACGGATTTTTTGGTTACAAGGAAGGAAGTGTTGAAACCCTTTGGATCGCAAGATATGAGCAGTTGTTCAGTCACAATCATAACACTACGAACAGAGGTGGTCATTACACATACTTATTAGCTCCAAAAGAGTTGGTAAGCCCCCAGTATCGTACTGGTAGGGCCTAGTTCATCGGACTAGGTATATGTGTCTTTGATAACAATAGTATTGTAATCGTCTATTTCTCCGATACACTGGAGTATGGCCTTAGTTGGCTAACGATTCAGCTTGGCCGTGAGCGGTGGGTACCTAAAACGGCCCAACTACACGGTTCCCCTGCATACAGACTGATGAGGCTTGTGCGGAATGAACTTTCTACATCACGAACCAACTACATTTTGACGGATTGAGCGGGTGTGCCCACTTTGTGTGGGAAGATGAGTATGACCTTGAGGAGGTCACCGAGGAGCAGATGCGCGAGCAGTTTGTTGCCGAGGAGGAGGAGGAAAAGGGGTGGGAGACTGTTGGGGCAACTCAGGAGGCTCCTCAGGTGGAGGTGAAGAGGCCTCCGCGTTGGTGCAGGGATGGAAATACCTGTCAGTGGAAGAACTGTGTGTTCCGCCACGAAAAGTGTTCTTTCGGCGCGCGGTGCCGGAATCACGCAAATGACAAGGGCAACACCAAAACTCCCGAGCAGGGAGGCTGCCCTTACGACCACAGGAACCCAGCGCGGTTGCTGAACATGGTTCCTATCGTCATCACTGACGAGGCGAAGTTGTGGGAGGTTTTCGGACCTCTTGGGTTGGAGATGCGGATGCCCGGCCTGTTTGACACGGAGGACATGTGTACGAACTCTCGTGCGGTGCTTTACAGCAGTCTGGAGAAGACTTTGGCTGCTGGCATCCTTGATGATCTGTGCTTGCCTGACAAGGGGGCACGGATGTTCCAGGCGGGGCCGTGGCCCATTCCTGAGGAACCGGAAGTTTCTGAAGAGGAACTTGCGCGGGGACAGGCGTCATGGGATGCATGGGCAGAAAGCCAGCATCAGGCGAAGATTAAGGCGCGCGACGCTGGGTTGATTGAGTACTACTGCGCGACTACTGATGAGGAGTACGCAGCAGAGGTTGTGATCCACGCAGAATGGCGTGAACGCGATGCGGAGAAAGTCCAAGTCGTAAAGGAAGAGGTGAGGAAGGTTCGTGACGCTGAAGTCGCTGATGCTTTCTCTGCTTGGAGGACTGGTGGAGTTCTTCAAGAGACACGCCCGAATGCTTTTGCGAGCATGGCTGGTGGAGCACCTCAACCTAACCGCTTCAATGCCTTGAGTGGTTGGAAGAAGCGGTAATAAACAGAGTGCTTTAGAGACGTAATGTTAACCTTTTTTGTTTTTTTAATATAAAATGGTATTACTTAAATTTCCTCTGACGTTAAAAAGACAAAATACATCAACTACAAATAGTGTTTTTACGTTTAAAATAGTTACTACTGTTGCTAATCAAGTTATAACTCCACCAATTGATCCTAAAAAAATTATTTCAATTAATTGGGGAAATTCAACTGTTCTAAAAAATACAACTACGTATACTGCAGCAGGAACATATACAATTACTATAACATATAAAAAAGGAACTCCGTTTTTAATAAATGATGTAGCAACAGATGCTAGAATATTTTTGACTGAAGTTGTAAGTATTACAAATATTACGAATATGTCTTTTATGTTTTACAGATCTTCAAAATTTAATCAAGATATTTCTGGATGGGATACTTCTAATGTAACGAATATGAATGGTATGTTTTTTGAAGCTTCAGCATTTAATCAACCTTTAAATACTTGGAATACTTCTAATGTAACGAATATGAGGAGTATGTTTTATGAAGCTTCAAAATTTAATCAACCTATTTCTGGATGGAATACTTCTAAAGTAACGGATATGGCTTTTATGTTTTATGAAGCTTCAGTATTTAATCAACCTATTTCTGGATGGAATACTTCTAATGTAACGAATATGTATGCTATGTTTTATAACGCTTTTGAATTTAATGGAAATATTTCTGGATGGAATACTTCTAATGTAACGAATATGACTAATATGTTTTTTCAAGCTTCAGTATTTAATCAAAATATTTCTGGATGGAATACTTCTAAAGTAACGAATATGACTGGTATGTTTGCTTCAGCTTCATCATTTAATCAATCTTTAAATACTTGGAATACTTCTAATGTAACGAATATGGCTGGTATGTTTTCTGGAGCTTCACTATTTAATCAATCTTTAAATACTTGGAATACTTCTAAAGTAACGAATATGTCTAGTATGTTTTCTAATGCTTCAGTATTTAATGGAGATATTTCTGGATGGAATACTTCTAATGTAACGAATATGTCTGGTATGTTTTTTCAAGCTTCAGTATTTAATCAAAATATAAATACAGTTCCAGCTTTAGGGAAAGTACTTGCTAAATGGAATACTTCTAAAGTAACGAATATGTCTTTTATGTTTTATGAAGCTTTATCATTTAATGGAGATATTACTGGATGGAATACTTCTAAAGTAACGAATATGCTAGGTATGTTTTCTGTAGCTTCAAAATTTAATCAAAATATAAATACAGTTCCAGTTTCAAAAACAAATAAAGTTATTAAATGGGATACTTCTAAAGTAACAAATATGTCTACTATGTTTTATAGAGCTTCAGCATTTAATCAACCTATTACTGGATGGAATACTTCTAATGTAACGGATATGACTGCTATGTTTGCTCAAGCTTCATCATTTAATCAAAATATAAATACAGTTCCAGTTTCAAAAACAAATAAAGTTGCT
>Ga0164292_10003900_pt1 | contig 12162 bp, 9 predicted proteins | sample GEODES117metaG_FD_111486 | JGI IMG/M metagenome (GOLD analysis project Ga0164292, IMG submission 111486) | Eutrophic lake water microbial communities from Lake Mendota, Wisconsin, USA - GEODES117 metaG | ecosystem: Environmental > Aquatic > Freshwater > Lake | place: USA: Lake Mendota, Wisconsin... | reverse complement strand
TAAAGTGTATAATCGCACGAAAGTGTACTATTGAGTCGCAAGAAAAACACCACTTTAATGTTACTATAATAGATACTCGTAAAAATAATTATTTTAATTCTTTTTCTTGTATTTTTTTTCTGATAGATTCTCCTCTGATTTCTATCCTGTGGGCCTGTTGTAATAACAGCAGGTTCTTAGTTTTGATTTTTAAGGCCTTTACGCCTGCCTTTCAGTCGAACATTTACCAAAGTAGAAGAAAGTCGGAATCCCGCATCACCCTGTTCGCAATAAAAGTTTGGGTGGTTCGACAACTCGACTTTTGCTACTTTGGAAGCTTGAACGCTTCTTCTACGAAATGAGTGTGGTATCAAAAGTCCGCAAAGTAGCCACTCTGGAGATTTAAGCGATATTTTCTGTAGCTGTGCAATCTGATACATATTCTTGGTCAAAGTGAGCCACCTATTCCGGTTCTGTATAATCCTACCAAAGTGTACCACCGAATCGCTGGGAAGAGTGCGTCGCACGAAGATGTGCCACCTTCGTTGTACTTGAAAAGAACAGATTGGATTACTTTCAAAAATTTGTCAAATCTAAAAAAAAATTAGATATTTAGGAAGAAATCGAATTTATGGAAAGTATTATAAAACAGATGGACTAAAAGTAGTATTTATGAAAGAAGAGAAAAAAAATAGTATAATTCGTTCATCATCGGTAGAGTATTTAACCTTTATAGCCGCTACTGCTGATGGCGGCGTGAATGCCGTTTATCAGGACGAAAATATATGGCTTTCACAAAAAATGATGGGTGAACTCTACAACGTGAATGTAAGAACCATAAACGAACATCTTCAAAAGATATTTAAAGACAGTGAATTACAGGACGATTCAGTTATCCGGAAATTCCGGATAACTGCATCAGATGGTAAAAACTATGACACGCAGCATTATAATCTCTCGGCAATAATTGCAGTGGGTTATAAAATAAATTCTGAACGAGCTGTGCAATTCAGAAAATGGGCAACTCAAATTTTGCAAGAATTTACCATCAAAGGTTTTGCGATGGACGATGAGCGTTTAAAAAATGATGGCACTATTTTAGGTAAAAAATATTTTGAAGAGCAACTGCAACGCATCAGAGAAATACGGTTGAGTGAACGAAAGTTTTATCAAAAAATCACCGATATTTACGCCACAGCCATAGATTACGATGTTACAGCGGAAAGCACTAAACGTTTTTTTGGAACCGTTCAAAACAAATTGAATTGGGCAATACATGGGCAAACAGCAGCAGAGATTATCTATGAAAGAGCCAACCATGAGAAAGAAAATATGGGTTTATCTACTTGGAAAGATGCACCAAAAGGTAAAATTCAAAAATTTGACGTATCCGTAGCAAAAAATTATTTAACGGAAAACGAAATGCAACAATTACAGCGGTTGGTTTCGGCTTATTTAGATATTGCCGAAAGTATGGCTTTAAGACAAATACCTTTGACGATGGAAGATTGGGAAAATCGGCTGAACAAATTTATAGAAGCAACCGATAGAACTATTTTACAAAACGAAGGAAAAGTAAGTGCCGAAATAGCAAAAGCTCATGCCGAAAGTGAATTTGAAAAATACAGGATTATTCAAGATCAATTATTTGAAAGTGATTTTGACAAGGAAGTAAAAAAAATAAAAAATCAATAATTAGCTTGCTCCAAAATTTTACAAGATAATCAAATATTGATTGAATCAATTCCTTCGATTTGTAGGCTCAAAAGGGTTTATAGAACGCTTGATAAAACCGACCGATTAAAAGAAATATATAATTAATCATGGGAATTACAGTGAAAACATAGACATCCGAGAAGATTATCTAGCTAAAAAGGATAATACATTGGTAATTCCTTTGTAAGCTAAAACAACCTTAAAAAATATTTTGTGGTCTACTGATTCTTATACAACTATGGGTGAAATGTTAGCCAATCAAGCGGAAATAAATCAGAATTGTTAACAGAAGAGTATGGAAGTTTAATACAACCACGAGCTATAATACATATTCCGGTTCAAAGTGAGCCACCTATTCTGGTTCTGCATAATCCTACCAAAGTGTACCACCGAATCGCAGGGAAGAGTGCGTCGCACGAAAGTGTACCACCTTATTTATACTTGAATATTACCCATTTGGCCTCCTGAATTTACCCAACATTGGATTTAAAATCTTAAAATTCTGAATCGAAGGCAAGCGTAAAATTCAATTCCACAGCTAAGCCACGTAGCAAACCTTCCACCAAGCGTTTGAATTCCCCTCAAAATCCTATAATTTTACTTTTCAATTATCAAGCAAAAATGACCAATTCAGATATAGCAGACATCCTAAAGCTTACCGGAAAACTCTTAGACCTCCACGACCGAGACGAAATGCGGTCAAAAGTATACATTTCGAGTGTTTTTACCCTAGAGCGGCTCGAAACACCAATAGCAGAAATGTCTACCAAAGAAGTGGCTCAGATCAGAGGTTTTGGAAAGGTTTTATCTGCCAATATTGAAGAAATTGTCCATACCGGCACACTCAAAGAACTCAATGATTTGATTGAAATTACACCCGAGGGTATTTTTGATATTTTCAAAGTGAAGGGTTTGGGCGTAAAAAAGATAAAGACGCTTTGGTCGGAGCTGGGAATTGACAATATCAATGACCTAAAAATAGCCTGTGAAAACAACAAGATAGCAAATACAAAAGGCTTTGGACAGAAAACACAAGATTCCATTCTAGAATCTTTGGCCTTCATGCAGGAGCAAATGGGCAAACTCAGGATGGATAAGGGAGCCATGCTGAGTAGTGTTATTTTAGCAAAAATCAAGGAAGTGTACGAAAACGCACACGAGGTGGGTCAGGTCATTAGAAAAAATGACACCTTAGATATGTTGCAATTTTTAGTGATTAAGGATGGCTTTGGAGGCTTGAAGTTTAACGAAGAGCTATTTCATCAAGAGCTAAAACTGTCTTCGCCGAGTGTTTGGAGAGGTTTTTTTGGAGAATACTCCATTCCTATCGAAATCGAGAAAACTTCATCGAAGGATTTCTTGATTAAAAAATTTGTTAAAAACGCCGATGAAAACCACCTAAAATATCAGAATGCAGACGGAATCACGCTACTGAATCATGTTACAAAAAATACATTTTCTGACGAAACCGAGATCTACAAGGCCTTTGGGTTTAATTATATTGTGCCCGAAATGCGAGAAGGCCGGAATGAGTTTGAATGGATAAAGCAGCACAACAACGACGAGCTAGTAACTTGGGAAAAACTGAAAGGAACTGTGCATAACCTCTCCACTTATTCCGACGGCAGCAATACCTTTAAGGAAATGGCGGATTATTGCAAAGGGCTAGGTCTAGCATACTTCGGTATTGCGGATCACAGCCAAACAGCTTCCTACGCCTCAGGACTTTGGCCCGAGACCGTGGTGAAACAACATCAAGAAATTGATGCTCTAAATGCCGCCTACCAAGACTTCGCCATTTTAAAGGGTATAGAGTCAGATATACTTCCGAACGGCGATCTAGACTATGAAAAAGACGTTTTGGCTTCTTTTGACTACGTGGTGGCCTCTGTGCATGCGGTGCTAAACATGGACAAAGAAAAAGCTACCCGAAGGCTGCTAAAGGCGGTGGAGAATCCTTACACCAGTATTTTGGGGCATCCATCTGCAAGGCTCTTGTTATCTCGAAAAGGCTATCCATTTGATTATAAAATGATTATTGACGCTTGTGCGGCCAATAAAGTGGTGATGGAACTTAATGCCAGCCCTTACAGATTAGACATTGATTGGCGGTGGATAGATTATTGCCTTTCAAAAGGTGTGATGATCAGTATCAATCCCGATGCTCATGAAGTGAAAGGCATACACGATATGCATTATGGTGTAGCTGTAGCCAGAAAAGGAGGATTGACAGCAGATATGACTTTAAATTGCCTCGACAAGGAAGGCATCATGAAAGTTTTTTCCAAAAAATAAGGAGAGCCTTTCGACTCTCCTCATTTTACATCAATTTCTTTATAATTTCTTCGGTACTCATTCCCTCGGCCTCGGCCTTGAAATTCCGTACTATTCTGTGTCGTAAAACGGGGAATGCCACGGCTTTTACATCTTCAATGTCTGGAGAATATTTTCCATTAATTAAAGCATGGCATTTTGCAGCCAATACTAAGTTTTGTGAGGCTCTCGGACCCGCTCCCCATTCAAGAAACTTCTTAGATTCTTCTGAGGCTCCTTCTATATTTGGTCTAGTTTTGTGAACCAAACGCACCGCATATTCCACCACATTGTCTGCCACGGGTACTTTTCTTACTAAATCTTGGAATACAATGATTTCTTCTGCACCTAAAACCTTATTTACAATCGTCTTCACATTCGAAGTTGTACTTTTAACAATAGCCATCTCTTGTTCGAAACTCGGATAGTCCAAGTTTACCATAAACATGAAACGGTCTAGCTGGGCTTCGGGTAGGGGATAGGTACCTTCTTGTTCTATCGGGTTTTGGGTAGCCAATACAAAAAACGGCTTTGAAAGCTGATGTCTTTCACCCGCTACAGTCACCGAATATTCCTGCATAGACTCCAACAGAGCCGATTGCGTTTTTGGAGGTGTCCGGTTTATTTCATCAGCCAAAATGATATTGGCAAATACAGGGCCTTTTACAAATTTGAAGTTACGGTTGTTATCTAAAGTTTCAGAACCTACAATATCTGAGGGCATTAAATCTGGCGTAAACTGAATACGGTTAAAGTCCAAATCTAAGGCCGATGCAATGGTCTGAACCAACAAAGTTTTCGCCAAGCCAGGAACACCCACTAGCAAACAATGTCCTTGACAGAAAATAGCCGTTAACAATAATTTTACGGTTTCTTCTTGGCCTACAATTACTTTGCCTATTTCTTTCGAAAGCTCCTGATATGTGTTTTTTAAAGCATCTGCTGCCTCTACATCTGAGTTGAAGGTTTTCAATTGCACTTTTCTAAAAATGGTTTATTGTTCAAATAATTTACAAGCCTCGTATTCTTTTTCAATATTGATATACACCTCAGCAATGGCATCTTTAAACCATTTTTCTATGGATTCGTTTTGCTTATTGTTCATGGCGTAGTTTTTCAACTTTTCATAATCATCCTTCATATTGGCCCTGTGGGCCTCTTTTTTGTCCTTGATTTTGATCAGTCGCATGCCTGTTTTGCCGTCTGGTGTTCTGTAGTTTAAAGTTGCACTTATCGTGCCAAGCTTCATTGGGTCTACCGTAAAATACAAGTTGGGTTCCATGGACACATCCACGGCGTGCCAGTTACTGCCTGTTTCGGGATTCATAATTATACCACCCGCATCTACAGTGTTTTTATCTTCCGAATGTAATTTTATGGCTTTCTCGAATTTGATACTGTCGATCTCGATTTGAGTTTTGAGACTGTCCAAAAATCTCTTTGGTTCGGTAATATCTAATCGGCTATAATCAGGCCTTAACAAAATATGCCTTGCACGATATTCTTGTCCACGTTTTTCGAGCGTTTGGATAAGGTGAAAACCAAAGTCAGACTCTATAACACCCGATAATTTACCTGAATCAAGTGTCATGGCGGAGGCTTCAAATTCTGCTACCATTTGCCCTCGTTTAGCCCAGCCTAGGTCACCACCTTGTACTTTTGAGCCTTGGTCTTCAGAGAATTCTTTAGCCAAAACAGCAAAGTTTTCACCCAATTCTATTCTTTTCTTAAAGCCATTAAGCCGCTCTACCAGCTCATCTTTCATTGCTTTGGTTACAGGAGCAAGTCGTACAATTTGCGAGATAACTACCTCAGTCGGAATCATGGGTAAGCTGTCTTTAGGTATTTTGCTGAAGAAGTTCTTCACCTCTAAAGGAGTCACGCTTATATTCTCAGTGATGGTGTTTCTCATTTTGTCAGAAGTCAACTGCTCTCTTACTTGACCCTTAAGCTCAGACTTCAGTGTTTCTATAGACTTATTAAACTGCTGAACAATATTTTTTTCGTTGCCGTATGCTCTAATCATTTCTTGCATACGAGCATCTAACTGACCGTTTATCACGTCTTCATCTACTATTACGGAGTCAATTTCGGCCTTGGCTACGAGTAGTTTTTGAATGGCCAAACTTTCCAAAGCCTGACACCTGTTCATGGTCTGACCTTCTTGTTTGCCTCTTTCTACGATGGTCTCAACCTCGGACTTTAGAATATAATAATTGTCTATTTTAGCTACAATCTTATCAACATTGGTGGAGCTTTGTCCAAAACTGATAAACGGAATGGCAATCAATGCCAACAAAAACTTCTTGATCATTTACTGTTACTTTTTACTGCTTCTAATATTTTATTCAATTCGGCCTTTTCAAAGTTTAAATTATACTTTTGGGCTAAATTTTTGGTTAATTCTTGACTTAGATAATCTTGATATTTTTCTATTACCTCGTACGTATAATCTTTGAACGATTTGGTAGTTTTTTTTATTTTCAAAGAAAATTCTTCTGTCCTTCCTTCTATTTCCAGCACACCTGTTTGGTTCTGCCATTTTAGGCCTAGTTTTTTCTCAAACTCCGTTCGGTTGATGGTATAGGTTTTGTAAATAATTGATTCGGCTTGTCTTTCGTTGAAAATCTTGATTAAATCCGAATCTAAATTACTGAAAAACTGAAAGCTTACTCTTTGATTCTTTGTCCAGTCAAATCTATCCTGCACCTTGTTGCTCTTATAGTTTACTTCCAAAATTCTTGTCAAAGGTAAGCCATTTTCAACCAAATAATCAACGATTTGCTGAATTCTTAAGGCTGCCACCTTCTCATCCTCGTTTTTGTCTACATGACCGCCAATTTCTACAATATATCCATTATTCTTCTTCATGATGGTCAGTAGACCCATCAATTTCCTTTTTTCTTCGAGACCAAGTAAGTATTGGTCTTTGGCAAAATATAGGGGTTTGATGCCTCTATTCAGTTGGTAAGGTTTGGCACCGGTCCGATAAACCTTAAATTTATTCTGAATACCTGGGTCAGAAAAACTCACCACTGTAAGTGCTCCTATTTCTAAGTCAGGAAACAATTCTGGGTGTGTTTCGAAGAACCTTCTCTGCCCTGTAGAATCATCGAGTGACTTCTCTAGTATGGCTTTATTATAAAATTTCGAGAAAATTAAGTTGTCTTTTTGAAACTTAAACAACCTTTCAAGATCAGCATTTGTACTCATTATGCTCTTTTCCTCTGCCAATATAAGTTGTTGAAAGAGGTATTTATCAAACATCATTCTGAATATCTCGACTGGTTTTTCCTCCGCTCTCCATTTTTCGTATTCTTGACGTTCTTCTACATATTTTAGAAAAGAGGATAAAAAGTATTTACGCTGACCAATACTGAATAAAACAAAATTTGAAAGTTCGTTTGGGGTCATGTTCCAATTTCTCGCCAATATTCTGTTATCGGCGTAGTTTAAACATTGAGCAAAAATCTCGTCGCTAATCACCAAATGGTGTTTCTCTCTAAGTGTTTCAAACTTTTTTATTTGTAAATACTCGGCTCTAGAATCTGTAGTGAGTTTGGGTTGAATCTTTTTTAGATAGACTTCCCTGCTGTCGGGTTTGTATTTTTCAATGAGTTTTATCAAATGTAATCCACTGATAGATCTCACTGGTTTTGATACTTCGCCTTTCTGCAATGAAAATGCCGCCTCTTCAAAGGTAGATTCCTCACGAGTACCGATGCCGAAAATTGGAAGTACACCATTTGATTCGCGGGAGTTGAAGTCGTCAGAGTATTTATTCACCAACTCGTCAAAATTGACGCCTGATTCAAGCAATGTCTTCAGAGAATCTAATGTAGCATAAGTTTTGTCATATTCCTCTTTGGTTACGTCCGCTTTCAGATATTTGAAAATGTGCTTCACTTTGGCATAACCACTGTTTGCTCGCTTATTGTTCACTTTTACTAAGTGATAGCCGGCTTTGGTTTTTATGGGTAAAGAAATAGAATCTACAGGCGTAGAGTAGGCCGCTTTTTCTAGTGGATAAATGAGATGAAAAGCAGTAAACCATCCAAGGTTACCTCCTTTTATATTGGTTTTCGGGTCTTTTGACCATTCCTTAGCCAAAATAGCAAAATTGTTATTTTGTAATGCATATTTCCGAAGCTCCATCAGTTCGTTGTATACTTTTAAGGTATCTTCTGGCGAAGCGTACCACGAAAGTGGTAAGAAAATATGCGAGGCGTTTATTTCAGACTGATATTTTTGATAAGAATCTTCAGCTAGTGCGGAGAGTAAGGTTCGGTCTTCCAATAAATTTTGGATTTCTATTCTTTTGTAAGTCTCCACTTCCTCTTTAAAAAGGGCAGAAGTGTCCATGCCTCTATTTTTAGCCTCCATAATGAATAACCTTTTCTGAATAACTTCATTAATCAAGGCATCGTAGGAGCTAGAATCAAGGCCGGGAAGATTTTCAAACTCAGCAATCAAATCTGTTTTTGTAATCGACTCGTTTCCCAAAGTAACCACAGCAGGTTCTTTTGGTATTTCTATGATTTCTTGTTTTTCTTGAATAACTATTGGTTTGCTCGGAAGAGGTTTTACGCACGACCACAAAATTCCGAGGAAGACAATTGTATATAAATATCTTGTGTATAGCATTTCTAAATATCTCAATTTGTACCAGTTTGCATTGCCGCCAATAATTTCTCGACTTGCAGTGTTTTCTGATATTTTTGTACAAAAGTCAAAAGTATAACTCCTTTTGATAGTTTTTATTTTGACTCCAAAAAAATTAAAATAAATTTGGTGACGGCTCCTGTTGCGACAAACAGTGAAAACTTCCCAATCCCCAAATAATCTCGGTAGAGTCTATACCTACCACTTTTCTTTCAGGAAAACAACTTTGTATAATTTCCAATGCTTTGTCGTCATTATTGCAGCGGTAAGTGGGCACTATCACATGGCCGTTGGTTATGCAAAAATTTGCATAAGAAGCTGGTAATCGTTCTCCGCTATCAACCACTGGTTTGGGCATTTCTATTTCTATAATGTCCAATGACCTGCCATCAAGCAGTCTCATCTTATTTAGTAGTGCTAGATTTTCCTTTAATATCTCGTAGTTGTCATCGGCTTTGTTCCCCTCCACCATCGTTATTACTTTGTTTTCTGCCACAAACCTCACAGTGTCGTCTATGTGGCCGTCCGTATCGTCGCCCACTATGCCGTCTTCTATCCAAAGAACTTGATTTACCCCATAATATTTCATGAGCTTTTTCTCTATTTGGGATTGATTTAAGTGTGGGTTTCTGTTTTGATTAAGTAAACATGATTTACTCGTCATTACTGTTCCCATACCATTGAATTCCACAGATCCACCCTCCATTACTATACCGGGGCTTACAAAATCAAGATTCAAAGCCTTCGCAATTTTTTGTGGAATTTCGTTGTCATTGCTATAAGGCGGATATTTACCTCCCCATGCATTGTACTCCCAGTCCACTATGAGCCTGTCACTTTTATCTTTATTTACCAAGAATCCCGGACCGTGATCTCTGCACCACGAATCATTGGTTTTATGATCAAACAGCTCAATATTCGTTTTATTTATTTCAAATTTTTCCAAAAGCTGATTAATCATTTCAATCGTTTTTGAATCGTTTGCATTAATTCTGACTTTTTCGCTGAGGGCAATGGTCTCAATGAATTTAAAATATGCTGGATAAATCCTATCTAACCTATCCTCCCAAGTGTCGATATTGACAGGAAAGCTGAGCCACGTGGCTTCGTGTGGATGCCATTCAGCAGGGAAATAGTAGTTTTCTTCACTAGGATTTCGCATAGAATTCTGTAAATTTTAAAATTAAGATGCAAAAATAATTTCTTTTTTTTTCTTTTTCAGTTTTAAAAAAGAATTACTTTTGCAAATCGGTAAATGGTAACTTACACTTTTTATCAAATGAAATTGAAAAAATCTCTTTTGAAACTAATCGTTTTTTGAGAGTGGTTGAATAAATGATAGGTTAAAAACAGTTGAATTTTTCGACTGTTTTTTTTTTTAGTTTGTTGTCAAACGGTTTAATGCATAAAATGGGCTTTTAAAGTTGGCAATAGAAGGTATTTATTTCTGCCTAAGCATTCATTTCTATATCTTTTATCTTTATTTTTAACTTTTTTGAACAAAAAAAGAGTTTTTTTTAGAATTAATTTTTTATTTCGCAAAAAAGGTATAATTTTGCACCTCAATTCGACGGAGGAATCTCCTTATCAATAATTAAAAGAAGTCGGCATCGTACGAAACCATTTTAATTTCGACTGTGAATTTCACTTTAGGCAGTCTCCGATTCGCGATTAATTTTTTTGGAGTCACAGAGAGGAAACAAGGCATGTTCCTGCATAATTAAAAATGCCTTACCCGTTAAACGGTTCTCAGTGTTGGCAAGTTGGTTCGTTTACCAACCTCTGGGTTTATAAAAGAATTATAATTTGGATTTTTGCTAGGGTTTTCGTACTTTTGCAGCCCGATTCAAATTTGGTTAACATTTAGCGATTATATTAAAGTTAAGACTATGTCTGGAATTATTGGAAAGAAAATTGGAATGACTACCATTTTTACAAATGGTGAAGCTGTGCCTTGCACGGTAATTGAAGCTGGTCCGTGTGTTGTAACACAAGTCCGAACAGAAGAGAATGACGGTTACAAAGCAGTTCAATTGGGCTTCGGAGAGAAGAAAGAAAAGCGTACAACAAAAGCTTTGATGGGTCATTTTAAGAAGGCTGATACCACTCCTAAAAGAAAACTTGTAGAATTCAAAGAATTCGAAAAAGATTTGGCTTTAGGTGAGACTATCAGAGTAGAGGATGTATTCGAAGAGGGTGAATTTGTTGATATCAGCGGAAAGACCAAAGGTAAAGGTTTTCAAGGTGTTGTTAAGAGACATGGATTTGGTGGTGTGGGTCAAAGCACACACGGTCAGCACAACAGAGGCAGACACCCTGGTTCAATAGGAGCTTGTTCATATCCAGCAAGAGTATTTAAAGGAATTAAAATGGGTGGTAGAATGGGACATACTAATGTTACCGTTCAAAACCTTAAAGTTTTGAGACTTTTCCCTGAGAAAAACTTGATCTTGGTATCGGGTTCAGTTCCAGGTGCTAAAAACTCAATCATTACATTACACAAATAAAAGGTCGGTAGCCAACGACATCGAAAAAGAGGCTAAAATAAGATGAATATTAAAGTTTTAAACAAAGAAGGCAAAGAAACAGGCAAAACTGTTGAGCTAAGCGAAGAGGTTTTTGGTGTAGAGCCAAACCAACACGTAGTTTGGTTAGACGTTAAGCATTACTTAGCTAATCAACGTCAAGGAACGCACAAGTCGAAAGAAAGAGCTGAGATTTCTCGTTCAACTAAGAAGCTTGTCCGTCAAAAAGGTTCTGGTGGTGCAAGACACGGTTCTGCAAAAGCACCAACTTATGTAGGTGGTGGTACAGTGTTCGGACCACGTCCAAGAGATTACGATTTCAAATTGAACAAGAAAATCAAAGTTTTAGCTCGTAAGTCGGTTTTATCGGCAAGGGTTGCAGAGAACAACTTGATTATTGTTGAAGATTTCAACATAGACTCTCCGAAAACAAAAGCATATATTCAATTTTTGAATGCTTTGAGTTTATCAGGTAAAAAAACACTTTTTGTTGTTAATGGTGGAGAAAATAACCTTTATTTATCTGCTCGTAACATTCCTAAAACCAAAGTGGTTGATAAAGATTCTGTAAACACTTATGATTTGATCAATACCGAAATCATTTTGTTGGCTGAAAGTACAGTTTCTCATTTAGAATCAATTTTGAAAGATTAATTTTTAAAGAAATGAGCGTTTTAAAAAGACCAAAAATAACTGAGAAAACACAGTTACTTACTTCGAAAGGCAAGTATACATTTGAAGTAAGTCGTGATGCCAACAAAATTGAAATAGCAGCTGCTGTTGAAAGAATGTACGGTGTAACGGTAGAAAAAGTAAATACGATTACTCAAATCGGAAAGAAGAAGTCTAGAATGACAAAATCAAGATTGAGTTCAGGAAAAACCAGTACTTTCAAAAAAGCGATGGTGACTTTGAAAGACGGAGATTTAATCGATTTTTACGCAGAATTATAATTTATTAAATTGTT
>Ga0164292_10003899_pt1 | contig 12162 bp, 7 predicted proteins | sample GEODES117metaG_FD_111486 | JGI IMG/M metagenome (GOLD analysis project Ga0164292, IMG submission 111486) | Eutrophic lake water microbial communities from Lake Mendota, Wisconsin, USA - GEODES117 metaG | ecosystem: Environmental > Aquatic > Freshwater > Lake | place: USA: Lake Mendota, Wisconsin... | reverse complement strand
TTCGCGAGGCGCCACGGTCGCTGCCTGGTCGGCGACTGCCGAAGAACAGAGCCTCGCTCTCCGCGCGGCAGCTGCAGTCGCCGCTCCCCTCGCCGGCGTCGATTTGGTTTACGACGGCAACGGTCATCCCTACCTGCTCGAGGTCAACTCAGCACCGGGCTGGAAATACATCTCGGCAGCCACCGGTTCGGATATTGCCGCCGAGTTGTTGAGCTTTTGTGCCGAACGGCAAGGCTGAGCCGCCTCGGATTAAGGTCGAGAGGAGTGGTGCACGAAGCCGGCGTTCGCCGAAGCGAAGCGATTGCCGAGCGAACTCCTTGCTGACTTAAACTTGCAAGACGCCTGTGCGGAACGGTTCGTCGGGCACGTGTCGTGTGACGACTTCCAAAGAGCGAATCAATGTTGCCCGCGTCTGCGCTGGCGTAATGATGCCATCAACCCAAAGCCGAGCAGCGGCGTAGCGGATATCCGTCGAAGTTTCGTAGGCCTCGGTCACCCGCTCCCGCAACAGCTCCAGCTCGGCCGCATCAGGTTCCTTGCCCTGTCGTTTCATCGCCGCAATCGCAACGTCCAGAAGTGTCGAAGCCGCCTGTTTGCTTCCCATCACCGCATAACGGGCATTGGGCCAGGCAAAAATGAATCGGGGATCAAAAGCCTTGCCGCACATGGCGTAGTTTCCGGCTCCATAGCTGCCGCCGGTAATCACCGTGATTTTGGGTACGCGGCTGTTGGAAATCGCATTCACGACTTTCGCTCCAGCCCGAATGATGCCAGCCTCTTCGCTTTGGCGTCCCACCATGAAGCCAAACACATCCTGCAGGAAAATCAGCGGCGTCCAGGTTTGATTGCAATCCATGATGAAGCGAGCTTCCTTGTCGGCACTGTCGTGGTAGATCACGCCGCCGAACTGAATCCCTTCCTTCGGAGTCATCGCCGAAGTCCGCTGGTTGGCAATCACCCCGACTTGAAATCCGCCAATTCGTGCGTGACCACAAACCAGCGTCTGCCCATACTCCGCTTTGTATTCCTGAAATGAGCCATCATCGGCGAGGTAGCGAATCAAGTCGCGGATATCAAAGCGGGATTGCAGGTCGAGCGGAAACTTGGCGTAGGGGTCCGCCTGGTTCACGCTCTCATCACTCCAGGCATCGCGACGAAACACACCCGCACGTGGGTCTTCCGGGTAGGTCGCGATCAGTTTCTTGATGCGCTCAATGGCCGCGGGGTCGTCCGGCTCGCGGTAATCGATCGTCCCGCTGATGCTTGCGTGCATCTTGGCGCCACCCAAATCCTCCGACGACACTTCCTGACCGATCGCGCTTTTGACCAAGGCAGGCCCAGCCAAATAGAGCCCGGACCCCTCAGTCATAATCAGCTTGTCACAAAGTACAGGCAGGTAGCCACCGCCGGCAACGCAATTGCCCATGATCGAGGCCAGCTGAGGCACGCCCATCGCCGAAATTACCGAGTTGTTGCGGAAGATGCGGCCAAAGTCATCTTCGTCGGGAAAAATCTCGTCCTGCAGTGGCAGAAAGACACCGGCAGAGTCAACCAGATACAACAATGGCAGCCGGCAATGCATCGCAATGCGCTGCGCCCGCAAGACCTTCTTACAGGTCATCGGGAAAAAGGCCCCGGCCTTGATCGTGGCATCATTGGCGATCACCATCACGTCCCGGCCGCTGATCCGACCAACCCCGCAGACGACACTGGCCGACGGTGCTCCACCCCAGTCCTCATACATCTGGTGGGCTGCCCACAAGCCAACCTCCATCCAGCTCTCGGGCGTGTCCAGCAACCGGGAGATTCGCTCCCGCGCCGTCAACCTCCCCTTCTCGTGCTGCCGGGCCGTCGCCTTTTTTCCACCGCCGGCCTGAATCGTTTGCTGTTGGTCCTGAAACTCTTCGAGAAGTTGCTGCCAGCTCATCCGATATCCGATGCTGTCCAGAGGAAATAAATTCGAGAAAAACGTCCCGCGGTTGCCTCGAGCCCAGGGGGCGATGGGCGGTCGACCGTGTGCGTTCCAACCGCAAGTCAGGATAATCCGCCACCAGGAAAATCGCGATGGGGAGAAGCCTCCGTTCCCAGCCAGGTGAAGGTGTCCTTTTTGCTTTCCAGCCGTTAGAATCTGGCATCGCCGGATTGCAATGGATTTGTCCCCCAGGTCACGATGGATTCGCTCAGTTTCCAGCCGATCATGCCGCCCCTGCTGGGGCTGATCGCCGTTGCGGCCCTTGCTGCCATGTTGCTGGTGGGCCCTTCGTTTATCCAACTTTCGGGCCGGCAACGGACGATCCTCTCCCTCCTTCGTGGCGGCGCGATTGGACTTCTTGCGCTGACGCTCTTTCGACCGGGCTGCATTTCCACTACGGAACGAGCCGAGTCAGCCTTGGTGCTTTGCCTCCTCGACACCAGTCGCTCAATGGAACTCCCCCATCAGTCCGACCAATCGGAACGCTGGAAGGCCATGAAACGGATGCTGGTCGACAACCAGCCTCGCTTTGAGGCCTTGCGGGAAAAGCAAATCGAAGTTCGCTTCTTTGGCTTCGACAACGCTCTGCGCCCGCTGGAGCTCGACAACGCCATTCCCAAATTGCCCGCTTTGCCCGAGGGAAGCGAAACGGACCTTGGTTCCGCCATCTTTGAGTCAGTCCGCGGCCTTCGCGACCAGCGACTGGTTGGAATGCTCTTGGCCACAGACGGCGTTCAGAACTCATTAGAAACCCGCGTCGAACTCAATGACGCGATCTCCACTTTGGTCGACCAGGAAATTCCACTCTACAGCATTCCGTTCGGACTCCCCGCGGATGTGGGACAAGTTGCGGATGTGGCAATCACCAATCTTGCCGACCAACATGCCATTTTCGTCAAGAACCGACTGGCAGTGAAAGCAACCTTGGCCGCGCGAGGTGTCACCAACCAGCAAATCACCGTGCAACTGCTGCTCTCCAGCCGCGAGGAGCCGGAACCCAAAGTAGTCGCTACGGAATTTGTCACACCGACGCAAGCCTATGAAGAGCGGCCGATTGAATTGAGCTTCATTCCGGAAAATCCGGGCCGCTTTCGCTTAACCGTTCGCGCGGTTCCCCTCCCTTCGGAAGTGGCTTTGCGGAACAACGAGCTCCCCTCGTTTCTCACCGTCTACGATGGCGGCTTGCGAGTCGCCTACCTCGAGGGCAACTTGGGGTGGGAACAGAGCTACCTCCGTCGCACCATTCCAACTGCCGCCCAGGGGATCGACCTCGAGTTTATTCCAATTTATTCGAGCGGTCGCAATGCCTGGCCTCGCACAGACCTGAAGGAGTTGTTTTCCGATCCCAAAGTCGACGTTTTCATAATCGGAGACCTCGATTCGCGAGCCCTGTTCAAAGCGAACGAACAGGAAGAAAACCTCAAGCTGCTGGAGCAACAGATTTCCGGTGGCAAGGGCCTTCTGATGCTGGGCGGGTATCACAGCTTCGGCCCCGGTTTGTACCAGCAGACGCCGCTGGCGGATGTGCTCCCGATCACTATGGCTGCCGGAGAACGCCAGGATTTCGATCGGGAAATTCGCAAGGACTTGCACATTGAGCGTCCACTCCGGCTCCGCCCCACCAAGGAGCATTTCCTGACACGGCTCGACGAATCAACCGACTCGAGGCTGAAGTGGAACGCGCTCCCACCGCTCGTCGGGGCCAATGCTTTTCAAGGTGTCAAGGAAAGCGCGGATGTTCTGCTGGAAGGGGACAATGGCCAACCTTTGCTCGTGGCGGGAAATTACGGCGGGGGCCGAGTATTGGCCTTCGCCGGAGATTCCAGTTGGCGGTGGTGGACGTATGGTTATGAAGAGGAATACAAACGCTTCTGGCGACAAGTCTTGCTGTGGCTCGCTTTCCGGGATGGCCGCTCCAACGACAATGTCTGGATTGATTTGCCGCAACGGCGATACCAGCCCCAAGGGCAACTCGTATTCACCACCGGAGCCCGCGATACGGCCGGCCAGCCCATCACCGATGCCGAATTGACGGCGACACTCCTGGCGCCCGATGGCTCAACCGTACCGGTTACCTTGACCCGAACTCCCGAGCACAGCCGAGCCCAATTGCCCCGCGAGGCGATCGCCCGGGCAGGCATCTACTCTCTCCGCGTCGAGGGCAAAAAGGGAGGCGAAACTCTGGGGCAGAGCGAAGTTGAATTCGTCGTCTTCGATCAGGACCGCGAAAAAGCAACCCCCGCCGCCGACCCGCAACTCCTCGCGCGAATGGCCGACCAAACCAAGGAGTTCGGCGGCAAGGCCTTGGTCCCGGAGGAATTAGGCGCTCTGCTCGATCAACTGCTCGCCAATCCCCCGGATATGAAAACGGTCGTCCCGAAACGTTGGCAACTCGGTTCGACCAGCCTCGACGGTTCCATTTTCCTGTTGCTATTCGCCGGGCTGATGACCACCGAATGGGCGCTCAGAAAAAAATGGGGCTTGGTCTGAGCCTCAACTCCAGGCGTTCGACAAGCTGCGGTCAGAATGCTGGGGCCAAAACTGGAAATTCGCCAGCAGTTGGTTAGCCGGAAGCAGGGGCCAACCCCGAAACGACTCTCGACGCTTTACAAAACTTCGGCGATGGCCGCGCAAACTCGCGGCAGGTTGGAGGCGTTCAATCCGGCGACGTTGATCCGTCCGCTCTCCACGATGTAGATTCCGAATTCTTCCCGCAACCGAACCGCCTGTTTGGCAGTCAATCCGGAAAAACTGAACATTCCAATCTGCCCGGTCATGAAGGAAAAATCCTGCTTTCGGGTCGCTTGCTGCAATCCAGCAGCCAACTTCAGGCGCAGTTCAGCGATTCTTTCACGCATCTCGGCCAGCTCCAGCTCCCACCGCTGGCGCAACTCCGGAGTTCCCAGAATCGTCTCGACAATCGAGCTGCCATGCTTGGCCGGCGTCGAGTAAATGGTGCGGATAATCGACTTGATTTGGCTTTGCACGCGGCCAGCTGTGTCAGTTGATTTGGTGACCACGGAGAGTGAACCGCAACGCTCCGCGTACAAGCCGAAATTCTTCGAGAAGGAGCCGCACACCAGCGCTTCACCACCGGCCGCGACAAACTTCCGGATCGGGGCGGCGTCTTCTTCCAACCCGCGATGAAATCCCTGGTAAGCGAAATCAAAAATCGGAATCAGCTGCTTGTCCAAAACCAAATCCAGCAATTGGTCCCACTGTGGAGGAGTGAGATCAAATCCGGTAGGGTTATGACAAACTGTATGCAACAGTAATGCCTGACCAGGTTCGGCGTGCGCCAAACGTCGAAGAATCTCTTCGAAGTTCACGCCAATTCCATGCGGATTGAGGTAGGGGAATTGCTGCAACTCCATTTGGGCTGCGGCATAAATCTGGGGATGGTTGGCCCAAGTCGGTGTTCCCATCCAAATAGTTTTGCACCCCATTGCGCGGCGCAGCAAGTCGCCAGCTATCCGCAAGGCGCCGGTTCCACCGGGCGTGTGGGCCGTGACAATGTGGCCAGCATTCAGCGCCCCGCAGTCGGCTCCGAAAACCAATTCAGCGACCAGTCGGTTGTATCGCGGTGAGCCGTCAATGGGCAAATAGTTTTTCGTCTGCTCCTGCTCCAGTTGCAGCCGCTCGGCTGTTTTCACAGTCTCCAAAACCGGGGTAAGTCCCGCTTCATTCTGATAGGCCCCGACGGTCAAGTTGATTTTGTCCGTCCGCTTGTCTTGCCGATAAAGGTCCATCAAGCCGAAGACCGGGTCAGGTGGAGCGGCGGCGACATGGTCAAACAGGCTGGCTGCCGAGTTGGATCGAACTGAAGTCGAGGACTTGAGAGTGGAGGACACGAAGCGTTACCGTGGGCTGAAACTGAAAGCGTGCGGATTCCAACGATTGTGTTAATTTAGAATTCGCGGCGATCCTGAGAAAGGCCCCACACCTTACTCCCTCCCGCTTGCATCCCTCCGCTCGCCGTTTACGATCCAGTCTGCCTTTTTTGGGGAGCCCGCTCGAGTTCGCCTCGTCCCCGCTATTTGGCGGCGCCGGCCCCTCCCCCATATTTCCTCACCCCCAGCCGGAGGCCCGAAAGCGAGGCGAGTCGCCAGACTGCGTCTCCCTGACCTCCGCGGAAGCAACTCAAACAGAACAAATGGCGCTGCGCAAAATTGGTTTATGGCTGGTCGGTGCACACGGCGGCGTGGCCACCACGGTTGCCGTCGGACTCTCTGCGCTCCGACAGGGACTGATCAAGCCTACCGGTTTGGTCAGTGAAACTCCCGGCTTTGTCGACTTGCCTTTCACTCAATGGGGAGAATGGGTCCTCGGTGGCCACGAAATCCGGCAAACTTCGGCCGTCGCCAGTGCTCAAGACTTGGCTCGGACCAGTCGGGCTTTTTCCGAACACCTCGTGGAAAAGTGTCGCCCCGACTTGGAACAACTCGACCGGAGCGTCCGCCCCGGAGTCGTTCGCAATGTCGGAAACACCATTCGGCAATTGATGAGTCCGGGCTATGCTCGCGAGGCCGGCTCGGCCCGCGATCTGATTTCGTTACTTCAGGCCGATTGGGACGAATTCGTCGCGCAGCAGGAACTGGATCAAGTGGTGGTTGTGAACCTCGCGTCTACGGAACCACCCGTGTCCAGAGAACTGCTGCCAACCGATTCCGCAGGTTTGCTCGCGAGTTTGGACCACGCGGAATGTCCTTTGCCAGCCAGCTCACTTTATGCGATCGCGGCAATTGAGCGGGGTCACCCGTTTGTCAACTTTACACCTTCGCTTGGGAGTGATTTGCCCGCGATTGATGAACTGGCCAGGCAGCGGGGCAGCGCCCACGTGGGCCGCGATGGAAAAACGGGCGAGACTTTCCTGAAGAGCGTGTTGGCCCCCGCCTTCGCAGCCCGCAATTTGGAGGTGATGAGTTGGGTCGGCCACAACATCTTTGGCAACCTTGATGGAGTCGTACTGAATGACCCGGTCAACAAGGCCACCAAAGTTGCCAGCAAAGACAAACTACTCGGCGAGATCCTTGGTTACACCCCCCAGACGCTGGTCTCAATCGAGTACATCCAAAGTCTTGGCGATTGGAAAACAGCTTGGGACCACATTCACTTTCGCGGCTTTCTCGAGACCCCGATGGTAATGCAATTCACCTGGCAAGGCTGCGACTCGATTCTGGCTGCGCCGCTGGTGCTCGACTTGGCACGCTTCGCCGAATTGGCGGCCCGCCGGGGGGCAAGCGGAACGCTGGACTTTCTTGCCAGCTTCTTCAAGTCGCCCCAGGGAAGCCCCACCCATCACTTCTTCGAACAATTTACCCATCTCCAGCGTTGGGCAGCCGAACAGCGTCAGGCCAGGACGTAGCGAGGGGCTAACCACAAGTCCGAGCCCCCGTGCCCGTTTCACTCGCCTTAGTTTCGCCCGGTTTCTCTGCGCGCTTTTCCCCACCGCAAGGAAATCGCCGCTGGGAGTGACTTTTTTTGGGGGCCATTGCCGCTTGGGGCGACTATTTATGGCCCAGCGGAGAAATCGGACGTTGTCCCGGTATCTGACGGGCAAGTTGGGCCGCTTCACAGCCAGAAATCTCCTGCTGAACCCTGCGGCCGATCCGGGAATCGATGGCAACCCCAACTCTTTGCAAGCTTGGTCGCATCAATCGTTCTCGTTTGAGTCTGTAAACTTCTGTTGTTTGCCTTGTCTCACTCAGCCACAATGCTGAACTCAGCGACGATGCTGACTTCCCAATTTCTCTGGAGTAATTCCCCATGAAACGATCTGGCCTGCTGGCACTCTGCTCGGCCCTGATTTTGTCCGCTCCCGTTCTGGCTCAGGAACAACCACCTCCCCCGGAAGGAGCTGCCACGCAGAAAATGGGAATTGCCATCTCGGCCGCTCAAGGCGAAGGCGGCGAAATGCAAATCATGAGTTTTTCCTCCGACGACGGGGTGGGCAATGTTTTCTCCGCGCCGATGATGATTGGCGGCGAAGGCATGATGCTCCCCGGCATGATGGACCAGTTTGGCCTGCTCAGCCAGGATAGCATTCAGGAAGAACTCGATTTCGTCGGTGAACAGCGCGACCAGTACAAAAAGCTGCAGCAGGATTACAACTCCCGCATCCGGGAGAAGATGGAGTCAATGAACAAGGGTGGATTCGACCCCGAAAAGGCCAAGAACTTCGGCGAGGAAATCCGCGTCCTGAAAGAACAACAAGCCCGCGATATCGAAGACCTGCTGCTGCCCCATCAAATCAATCGGCTCAAGCAAATCCAATTGCAACAGCGGATGAAGGCCATGGGGCTGAATGCCCTCAACGACAAGAAACTCGCCGAAGAACTCGGCATGACCGAAGAACAGTTGGAAAAGCTCAAGGAGCGAGCCAAGGAATTGAGCAGCGAGCTGCAAAAGAAGATTCAGGAACTGCGGGAAGAAACTCAGCAAACGCTGCTCAAGGAGTTGTCCAAAGACCAGCGGGAAAAGCTGCAAGAAATGACTGGCTCCAAATTCGACATACCAGCGCCCAAGCCGCTGGAGATGCGCCGTCCGCGAGGAAACGAATCCTCCCGGGGAAATGACCGCTAGAGCCAACTCTTCGGTGTTCCAGCTATCCGGTGTGCCAGCGAATTTCCCGCTGGCACATGGCAGCCACCTGCCCGAAAAAAGTCCACGAAAAAGGCCGGACCACTCACTGAGTGCTCCGGCCTTTTTTTGCTTTTCGCTCTTTTCCGCAATCTTCGGGAAGGCCTGGAAAGCCCGCCGAACCTTGGGATGACATCCGTTCTCGCAAGTCCTTTCAGACAGGTTTCCTCTGCCCCGCTGAACCGGGGACTGACGCGAAACTCACCTGAGAATCAAACGCAGAACAGACCCTGAAAGGAGTTGATTAGAGTTTGCCAACCAGGGCAATCAAATCGGCCGTTCGGCAGCTGTAACCCCATTCGTTGTCGTACCAGGAAATCACCTTGGCCAACTTGCCCTTTTCGTTCAGAACCTGGGTAAAGTCGGCGGCAAAAATGCTGCTGTGCGGGTCGTCGATAATGTCGGTCGAAACGATCGGGTCTTCGGTGTAGCAAAGAATACCCTTCATCGGCCCCTCGGCGGCTGCCTTCATCGCCGCATTGATGTCGGCAGCGGTGACTTCCTTCTGCAAATTAACAGTCAGGTCCACCATGCTCCCCGTCGGCACCGGCACGCGAACGGCAATCCCGGTCAACTTCCCCTTCAGGGATGGAATGACCAAGGCAACTGCTTTGGCGGCCCCGGTCGAAGTCGGGATAATGTTCAACGCAGCCGCGCGGGCGCGATACGGATCCTTATGAGGAAGGTCGAGAATCTGCTGGTCGTTGGTGTAGGCATGAACGGTGGTCATCAAACCACTTTCGATGCCGAAGCTGTCCTGCAGTACTTTCGCCACGGGAGCCAAACAGTTGGTCGTGCAACTCGCATTCGAAATGCAAGTCATTTCCTTGGTCAGCTGATCATGATTAACGCCGAGGACCACGGTCAGGTCGACCCCGTCCTTGGCTGGCGCGCTCAGCACAACCTTGCGGGCCCCAGCCTGGATGTGTGAATCAAAACCGGGCTTGCCGTTTGCGGCTTTGCCAACGAAGACTCCGGTGCTTTCAACCACCACATCGACATTCAGATCCTTCCAAGGCAGCTTGGCGGGATCCTTTTCGGCAAAGCAGCGAATTTTTTCGCCGTTGACAATCAGGTTATCAGCATCCCAGCCAACTTCGCCGGGAAACCGGCCGTGTACGCTGTCATACTTCAACAAAGTGGCCAACATCTGATTGTCAGTCAAATCATTGACGGCCACGACATCAAATTCATTGCTTCGTTCCATCAAGTTGCGGAACGTCAAACGGCCGATTCGGCCAAATCCATTGATAGCAACGCGAATTCCCACAGCGTTTACCTTTCTAATGCGAGAGGATTTCGACAGCCCAAGTGACTGCCCAGACTTCTATCAGTCAACCTTGAAAACGATAACAAATTTGCCCCGTGGCGGGCAGTGGACGAGCCCGCCCTCATCGCCGCAGACACCGAACCAGCTAAGATTGTGTCATTGGAATTTCCTGTTGTGTGCCCCATCTTCGGCTAACCTGGTTCTCGCTGCTGTCGGAAGGCCGAAGTTAATCCGAGTTTTGCGGACTGCATGGTAACTCGTCGAACAAGATCGCATATTCCGCCCTCCGGTCTGGACAAGGGCACTTGGGATTACATTCGCGAGCCAGCGATTGCCGCCCAGTACGATGCCGGTTTGGTTGGCGACCTGCTGACGAAGCAGGACGCCACTCTCGTGGAGAATTTGTTGGCTAACTGGCCCGACTCCGGGCCCCCGGTCGTAGCTGACTTCGGCTGTGGCACTGGGCGTTCGATTTTGCCCGCTCTGGAGCGCGGCTGCACGGCACTGGCAATCGACTTGAGCGAGCCGATGTTATCTCAGGTCCGCAGCAAGGCGACTGGCTTGCCTGGTGCCCTGTCACAACAACTTCTGGTACTGCAGGCCAACTTGCTGGAGTTGCATGGCGTGCGAAGCGAAAGCGTCGATTTCGCCCTCTGCCTTTACAGTACCTTCGGGATGATTCGTGGTCGGGCCAACCGGGCGAAATTTCTGCAGCACGCCGTTCGCATTCTCAAGCCCGGTGGCCTTTTCCTGTTGCACGGCCACAACCTCTGGTGGCAGTTGAATTTCCCCGGGGGGTGGCGGTGGCTCGTTGGCAATCGCCTGCAGAGTTGGCTCAAACCCGGACTTGAATTCGGCGACCGGTTCGCCGACCAAAGGACAATTCGCCAATTGCCAATTCACAGCTTTACCCTTGCGGCCCTGCGCCATGAACTCAATTCGGCGGGCTTTGAACTTGAGCAAATTCACCCGCTGGAGGACCCCGGAGGTTACCGCTCTTGGCTGGTCCGCTTGGTGCGAATCCGCACACAGGGGTGGACCTTGGTCCTGCGGAGCCCCTCCGCCACAACCTAAACAACTCCTTCGGAGCGCTCACCCCGGCCGTGCTTGAGCAGGCCCTCGCGATCCCTTCAAATAAGGAGCATCATGGCCACACCGGTCGGCCAAGTAATTTCTGAAGACCTTCCACAGGCGGGCGAACCTTGGCCAACTTGGGTTTCATCATCGACAACCGTCGCTGTATCGGCTGCCACGCCTGCACGGTGGCCTGCAAGTCGGAGCACAACGTTCCTGTTGGCGTCAACCGAACTTGGGTCAAATACATTGAGAAGGGTGAATTCCCCGATTCCCGCCGACTCTTTTCGGTAATGCGGTGCAATCACTGCGACGACGCCCCCTGCGTTGAGATTTGCCCTGTCACGGCCCTGTATCGGCGCGACGACGGGATTGTCGACTTTGACAATCGCCGCTGCATTGGCTGCAAGGCCTGCATGCAAGCCTGTCCCTACGATGCGTTGTACATCGATCCCCAGACGCATACGGCCGCCAAATGCAACTATTGCGCCCACCGGGTGGACGTCGGATTGGAGCCTGCCTGTGTTGTCGTCTGTCCGACGCAGGCGATTATCTCCGGCGATTTGGATGACCCCAATTCGAACATTTCCCAACTCCGCTCGCGGCATCAAGTCACTGCCCGTAAGGTCGAAAAAGGAACACTGCCCAAACTGTTCTACATCGAAGGAGACACCGCTTCGCTGGATCCACTCGGTGCCCCACCTCTCGATACCGGCAGTGTCTGGAGTTCACAGGTTCGGGGCGTCGGACATCACGCTCCCGGAGCAGAACTTGCCACCCAGCACGCACTCGACCGCTTGGGGCAACTGCTCAGCTTGGGCGAGCAGCAGGCTGGCGTCTCACCCCGTCTGATTGAGGACGTGCGTCAGACGCTGGCGACGCCTCCACGACGTGCCTACGACGCACCGAAAAAAGGGGTCCTGTGGGGCTGGCCGGTTTCGGCGTACCTCTGGACCAAGGCACTCGCAGCCGGAGCGATCTTGCTTCCGGTTTCTGCCGTCCTGTTTCAACTCGCCAGCCTGCCGCGCTGGGTTGAATACCTGTCCATATTCGTCGCGTTGCTGTTCCTCAGCCTGACTGGCGGTTTGCTGGTCATTGACCTCGACCAGCCCAAACGGTTCCTCAACGTGCTCTTGCGACCGCAGTGGCGCAGCTGGCTGGTGCGCGGTGCCTACATCATCACCGGTTTCGGTCTGCTTTTGCCGCT
>Ga0164292_10003898_pt1 | contig 12166 bp, 13 predicted proteins | sample GEODES117metaG_FD_111486 | JGI IMG/M metagenome (GOLD analysis project Ga0164292, IMG submission 111486) | Eutrophic lake water microbial communities from Lake Mendota, Wisconsin, USA - GEODES117 metaG | ecosystem: Environmental > Aquatic > Freshwater > Lake | place: USA: Lake Mendota... | reverse complement strand
TTGTATATGAAACGACAGAATTTTCATTTAAATGCTTTTCAATATTCTCAAGAAAGTTAGGAGCAATAACAATATCATTATGCATAAACATAACATAATCTTTAGTAGCTAATTCAGCAGCTTTATTAAAAGTATCTGAAAATGTTTTAGTTTCTGGAGAATGAAAGTATTTTATATTTTCATCCTTTAAAGAATCTAACCATTCATTAGTCCCATCTGTCGAATTATAGCTAGCAAAACATATTTCTATATCAGGATATGATTGTCTTGTTGTATTATAAAAATGCTTAGTATAATCTAAGTTATTTTTTAATCCAAGTATTAATGATATATTCATATTAGTATTTTTTATAAAAATCTTCTAACGTAATTAAATTATTTAATTCAATTCTGTTTTCATCAAAATATTCCCAAGTCAAACATTTATCTAAAGATGCTTTATTATATAAAGCTTGCTTACCTTTCTTAACTATACCTACACCCCAATCCATATCAACGACTGATACTTCTAAATCAGAAGCTGTGCATCTTAGGTTTGTTATAGATTTCCATACGTCTCCATTCCATAATCCTGTTACCCTTGGTACGATTTGCATTTCATATACTAACGGATTACAATCATGTAATATTATAAATCCGTTATCTGTAATATGATTAAGAGCATTTTGTATATCTTTATCTACTTGTGTCGAATGATGTAAACCATCAATGAAAATCATATCATATTTAATATCATCATGTCCTTTTATTAATTCAAAAAAGCTATCTGAAGTAATTGGATAATTTATTTCTGGTACAATTGCCCCACCAACCTCTGAACCAGGGTAAGGATCGACTCCGTCTTTATGCTCCGCTTCAATTTGCCTTATACATAATCCGTCATTAACGCCTATCTCTAAGTAATTTACTAACTTATACTTTTTAATTAAGTAGTTCATTAATTCCCATCTTTGCGTCCCTACGAATATTGGGCTTTCTGGGTTACAATATTTATCTAATTTTTCTGTATTCATAGTGTCTTTATTCTTTCTTCAATATAATGATTTAATTTCGAATTAAAAAGTTCTCTTTGCTCTGAAACGTCTTTTCTTACAATAAAGTTTTTATAGTAATTAGAAAATCCATGTATATCATCAGTTCTTAATGGACCAACTGAATATTCAAATATAACTTGACCATCTAATCGATACTGTTGAAAGTCATATCCTTTTTGTTTAGCATATTGACAGATAACTAATCCATAATAATCCCATCCTCCATATCCTTTCCATTCATTAGGTATTCTTACTAAATTCTCATAAAAATCTTTATTGTATAAATCAAACCAACCAGCCCATTTATTTTGATTAATAGGAGTTAAAGATATTTCTTCATTAGAAGTATGCAAAAAATTATCTACATCATAAATATCCACTGTCTTTTCCCAGCCATAATGAGGACCTATCTTATATTTATCATGAGTTAATATTTCCCAAGATTCATCCCACATACGACAAATTTGAGGAGTAAGAACAAAATATTTATTTTTAATTTCTTTCGCAGCTTGAACTAAGTATGATAATAAATATTCACTAAAATACATATCCGGGCAAATGCCTATATAATAATCAGAATTGTTTTTTATTACATCTCGTTGTAAATCCAAATGACCCCATAATTCATTTCCTTCATATATAAATGGAATGTGATTATAGTCTTTTAAAAGTATTGATAATGTTTTATACTTCTCAATAAAATATTCTTTTGGTAGTTTTGATTCTTCCCAGTTAATTAAGAATGAAGATAAATTTAAAGCTGAATTGATGGTAATATTTACATCTTCGGGTAAATAATATTTAGACTTTTTAAGTTGTTGAAATGTTAATAGGGCGTAATCTATTTCCCATGGCATTATATGATATAGTATTGTTATATTCATTTTAATTTATTATATGTTTCTAAGATACCCTGTTTTAATCCAATATAATCTAATCCGTAAGGCGCATTATATTTAGATTCATAATCTTCTCCTGGCTCAGTTCCTATTAAAATTGGGACTTTATAATCTCCTAAAGTATTAATATACTCTGCAATGCCTTGTAATGAATATTCATTTATATAAGCAGCATAATGTGTGTTTATTAATTTTGCAGTGTCTTCTAATATAATATATTCAACTAACTTAACCAAATCTTTCATATAAAAGAATGTCATGACCTTATCATTATGAATGATCATTGATTCTTTATTAATATATTTTTTTATATTAGCTTTTATAAAGCGCGTATCCAATTCATTTTCATCAAAGATAGCATATATAATGATATTATAAAAACGTTCTTTATTGATCATCGAATCGGCGATAATGGATTTACTTATGCCATATGGCCCAGGTTCAGATCTAAATTGAGCTCCTGATCCAAAATGAATAAACTTTCCGTAATGGGTTCTTTGTTCTAAAAGATTATAATACATTTTAAGATTATTATCTAATACGTTTATATTATCTTCTTTTAATCTGCTACCACCATCTACAGCACAATGAATAATAATATCAAAATATTTATCTTGGAAGAAAGAATTAACAGAAAGGAAATTTGTTAATTCACATTCCTTTCTTGTTATTAAAGTTATATCATGTATAGATTTTAAATTATTGTATATGCCCTTTGCAATATAACCATTACCACCAGTTATTAATATTTTCATCATAAGTATTTTTGTATGTAATTTATCATACCAATATGGGTACCATTAACGACACTTCCAATTGTTATATTTTTATCAGGATAGTAAACTTTAAATAAATCTAATAATATAGGAAGTTTATTAGGAATACCACCCATTAATATAATGTTAGTAAAGTTATTTTTTGGTATGTAAATAGAATATTGATTAACAAACTCTTTTAGTATAGAACCTAATACATTTTTTATATTAAATGACCCTTCATTAATTAATTTAATATAACCACCATTTATATATTTATGTGCTTGATTAAAATTATTAAGATTAATTTCTAATGTACTATATAATACATCATCAATATTTATTTGTTGAAATAAATCAAATATCGACAGTCCTAATGAATTAAATAATTCCTCGAATACTAAAAAAGATCGACCTGCAGGTATATAACTATATCTAGTATTTTTAGTTATAATCTGAGAACCCGTCCCAATATTAATTAAAATATCATTATCAGATAATTGAATCGATTCTGTAACGCAGTCTGTATCTGATAATGAACTATATACCGGAATACCATTTATAAATCCTAGTATACGTAATCCAGATTCATAGTTGGTAGCATTAACTGTATTTTTGTGATGCGCATGTACATGGAATGTATTTTCAGTTTCAAACAATCCACTAATTAAACAAGACGACCCCTTTGTAAAGTTATCAACCTTCCATGAATAATAAATATCATCTTTATAATAACCACCTAATATACTACATATTACTATACCATCAATTGACTCATACTTATTAATTATATCCGTAAGTATTGAATATATATTATCTTTGGATATATAATTTGATTGTTTGAATGGCGAGACTAAATCAATTGAACCTTCTATAGCATCTAAATCTTTATTATATAGTGCGGTTTTTATAAATGATGCACCAAAATCAATTAGCAAATATTTCATATACTTTTTCTAATAAAAATTCATCGATTTTATAATCTATAAAGTTCGTTTTGCCAGGCTCAGTAACTACCACTAGCGATATTATTCCATTCGTAACTTTTTTATCTGAACTTAATCTATTTACTAATTCATGAAAATTAATATCTTTTATTTTAGATAGTGATGTATAGTTAGATATAATATTTGAAATACTTTCTGAATTAGTAAATAACTTATTTATAATCTGTATACCTAACAATACAGCTTCACCATGAGGTATTTGATAATTAGTTAATGTTTCTATTACATGTCCAAATGAATGGCCGTAGTTAAGAGATTTACGTTCTAATAACTCAAATTCATCATATTCAATTACTGCTTTCTTTATCATTAATGAATGATAGATTATAGAGTCAATATTATATGATTTTAAATTATTTATGTAATAAGAACCACCAATTAAAAATAATTTAATTACCTCCCCATAACCTGATATAATATCTTTATCATTCAACGTAGTTAAAAATCTTGTATCTATGGTTACTTTCTGAGGTGCTGAAAATAATGCTAATTGATTTTTATAAGTTTTAAAGTTTAATGCAGTTTTACCTCCTATACAACTGTCACATTGAGAAAGTAATGTAGTAGGTACAAATTGCCAATTAATACCTCTCTTATACATCTTAGCAGTAAATGCTCCGATATCTTGAAGTATACCTCCACCGATTACAATTAGCGTATGACCTTTATCAAATTTATATTCTAATAGTCGCTCACATACGCTTAAAACAGTTTCAATCGATTTATTTTCTTCTATAGCCTCAATTTCTATAAGTTTTGAATGTTGTATATTATATAAACTTCTTACATTTTTATCAACTAACACTACATTTTTATCTGTAAAGTTGTCGTCAAATTTAGAAAATGTTATATTATAATCTTCAGGAAATGATTTAATCGTAACTTCCTTTTGTAGTTCAGTATCTACTTCAAACTCTTTATCTTGTATTGTAAATTTATTTATCATATGCCTTTTAATGAATAACCCCCATCTATTTTAATATCTTGACCCGTTATTGCGTTATTATGTTTAATTAAATATAAGCATAAATTTGCAATTTCACAACCATTTGTTAATCCTAATGGTATATGTTTTTCTAGAAACTCTATTCTTTCTTTTGTATTATTTCTACGAGTTAATTCCGTATCTACAAATCCTGGAGATATCATATTAACTTTTATATTATCAATAGATTTTTCTAGAGCTAACGTTTTTACCGCGCCCAATAAAGCGTGTTTAGACATTGTATATTGTATTCGCGATTCTTTTGTCTCTGATGCATATAATGATCCAATTGCAATGATATTACTGCCCAGATTAAATTGTAACTGACTACATAATGTTATAAAGCTAAAAGTATTAATTTGAAATAGCTTAAGTAACTCTTGTTGATTAATGCTGGTATGGTCTGCTATAGAATTAATACCAGCACAATGTATTAATCCGTCTACCTGAATAGGGTCGGTTTGAAATGGATTGCTTAAATCTAAATCATTAGATGTAGGTTCAATTACTTCAATATTATTTTGTTTTAATGTATTGCTTATAATAAGACCTATACCTCTACTTGCCCCTGTTAAGAATATTTTCATATTAAAATGTATCTGAAATAAACATATCTGTTAATGTGCCTGGAATAATTTTACCATCTAATCCAACTCCTTTATGAGTTACTTTCGGTTCATGTCTTTCTTTCGGATGAGTAAATACCTCAATGATGCAAGGGCCTTCTACTCCCATCATATCATTTAATACTGATTCAATTTGGTTATTATGTTTAATGCTATTATATCTAATTCCAAATGCAGAAGCTACTTTTTCAAAGTTAGGAATCGTTACACCTGTAGATGGGCTGCTAGCAAATTCATTACCATTAAAAAATGCTTCTTGAGATAATTTGATTGATAGATATCCGTCATTATTAATTAATATAATCTTTATTGGCAAGTTATTACCTATTACGGTTTCTAACTCTTGCAAATTCATCATGATACTACCATCACCTTCGATGCAAATAACATCTTGTCTATTATTACCAATGCATGCACCAATTGCTGCCGGCAATCCATATCCCATACTAGCACACCCAACATTCGTAAATAATCTTTGATCTTTATTTAGTTGATATGTTTGTAATGTGATTACGTGGGCTGATCCATTACTTGTAACAATCGGAGTATTTTTAAATATACTAGCGGCTTTACTAATAAGATAATAGAATGAAGCATAATCTTGTATTTCTTCATGTTTCGGATAATAATATTGTTGAGTAGCTCTTGTTTGATCTACAAAGGTCAGCCAATCTTTAATATCTAAATCAAATTCTATATTCGAGATTTTAGGAAAGAATGATGCTAAATCAGTAATAATTGCATGGTCAATCTTAAAAGTATGCTTTTGAATTTCATTTTTATCTATATCCACAAATACCTTTTTAGAATTAGGAGAAAATTCGGCTATATTATAACCAGTCATCTTTACTGGTAATCTAGTACCTAGTCCAATTAATAGATCAGCTTCTTGCACTATTTTATTTGATGTCAATTGTCCTAATATACCTATTCTGCCACAATAGTTTGGTAATGTATTATCTACAGCATCAACTCCAGAATGTGGACCAGTTACTACCGGAATTCCGCTTTTAATTAAGAATTCATTAAGTTGACTATATGTGTTAGATAATCTAATACCATTACCAACTATAACTAAAGGTTTCTTGGCTTGTTTGATAATATCTACAAATGTATCCAACTCTTGATCTGACAGCGGTGGTATTTTTTTCCATTCTTTCTTTCCAATTAAAGTAACTTCATCAATAGTAGCTCCTTGAATGTCTAATGGAATATCCAACCAAACTGGGCCAGGTCTTCCTGTTAATGCCTGCTCATATGCTTCTTCTAACATTTGTAAAACATCTTCTTTCCTCTTAACCATAGAGGCGTATTTAGTCATAGGTTTTACTACACTAATAATATCAAATTCTTGATCACCTATTTGTCTACAACCAGTACCTTCTGATAATTGTGCCGTAGGTACTTGTCCAGATATAATAATAGAAGGAATGCTATCTAACCAAAGCCCTAATAATCCAGTAATTGCGTTTGTTCCTCCAGGTCCTGTCGTTACTATATTTACAGACATTTTATTTGTCATTCGATAATATCCTTCACTGGCCATTAAAGCTGTCTGTTCATGATGCGGGCATATTACATCCATACCGGATGTACGTAATGATTCTATTAAATGTATACAACCTCCACCAGAAATGGTAAAGGCTGTATTAATTTGTTTATCTTTTAAAAACTGTATTATAAAATCTGATACTTTCATTAAATAATATCTTGTTTAGTTAATGGAGAATCTTTTGATATATCCTTATTTAAAATAAAATCACTATCAAAATATTCTCGAGATGTTATATGATTTATTTCTTTTTGATATGGTATAGCGCTATACAAATGATCTAAAGTAATTTTAGTGCCTTTCTTTAAATCTTGATTAAGATACAATCCTCTATACAATGCTTGCAAATAATTTGATTCTTTTTCATCTACCACGCGTCTTACATTAGTAGCTGTACCACACATTATTGTTGCTTTATTAAATGCTTTAAACCATTCATCTATTTGATGAGGTAATGAACAATAATTCGATACTTCTTTTTGCTCATGACCCTCTGGATATGGAATATCAATATGTCGTTCCCATGTTCGAGCGCCTTTGGCATATGATATATACATAGAAGAATGCCAATCATGGTATTCGTGGGTTGACAATCCTATAACTAAATCAGGATATTTATTTTTTAAATAATCAATTTGATCTAATTCTAATTCATTATCTTCGCTAGGATATTTTGATACGCAATGGTTTACTGCAATTGGAATATTCCTATTTATAAAAAATTTAATCACATCATCAATTTGTTTATCATTAGCACCGCCTGTAGATATAATTACTGGTTTTTTTGTAGAAGCAATTTTGTTTAGAAGTAACCAATCATTGATATCTGAACTAGCAATTTTAATTATAGGTAGTCCTAATTCAACGCACCAATCAACAGATTTTTCATCAAATGGTGTAGACATAGGTATACAGTCATGCTTTTTAATATATTCGATCAACTCTTTTATTTCATCAAAGTTTAATTTTGTTTTTGATGTCTTTTGAATATATCTACTACGCTTTGGTAATTTGGTTAAATCTGTATTTCGTCCATCATTTTTAAAATCTTTATGAATAAAATTTTCTACATCTCGAAATTGTAGTTTTATAGCAGCTTTAACTTTATTTTCTTTTACTACTTTAGCAAATTCTTTTACAATCTTTTTTCCTCTTTCTAAAGATCCCCAATGATTATTTGCTAATTCTAAAACAAATAAATTTTCAAAAACTTTATTATTCATATTAATATTTTATTTTTTTAGCAAATAATACTTTTACTTGCGTAGCTTGAGATAAATGTATATATCCGAATAATGTATATCCGCAATCTAAAAACTTTTGTTTAAATGCTATTTCTAATTCATCACTATGAGTTTCTACTGCCCATAAATCAATCATAGAAAATTCTTCATTCGTAAGTTCTAAAATTTTAGACTCAAATCCTTCAATATCGCATTTTACGATTTTTGGTTTATATGTATCCCAGATATAGCGTACATCATCTACAGTATAGATACCTTTTAACATAGTAGTTACTGGTAAAGTAGTATCTACATTATTGTTATACCATTCTACTTCTTCAGGATCAATATCGAATGCGTATACATGCGATGCTCCTTGTTGAGCTAACCATTCGGGTGTAGTAGGCCAAGAAAAATCTCTTTGTTCTACTTTTTCCCATCGGCCGCAACCTAAATCAATAGCAACTTTTCCGTCGCATTCGATAAATTCCCAATGTTCTTTTGGGTGTTCGGTGTCATAATACCTTATAATCATTTCCATTGTGTCGTGTTTATATTTTTATCGTCAATAAATAAATCGTAATTAGGTTTACCAAATTTTAAATCATGAAATTTAACACCCCAATCTTTAAATTGTTTTTTAGTAATTTCTAACCAATTAATTCCTGTAGCAGTTCCTCTCGCAGTCCAATATACAATAAGATGTCCTTGATCATATAATTTATTAGCCTTTTGTATATTTTCATATATCGGAGTGCTTGTTGAGTAATTTGGTTTATCTGGACTATTACAGATAGTCTCATCTATGTCTATATATATTACCATATAAATTTATCTTTATAATATTTTACTATATCTTTTAATTCTTTATCAAATACTGCTTTAGGTTCCCATCCTAATGATCTTAGTTTAGAATCATCTAAAGCATATCTTACATCTTGTCCTTGCCTTTTATAGTCAGTATTAATATAAGAAGAATAAGTTGTATTTCCAAAATATTCTTTAATTATTTTTTCTGCTGTTACTTTATTACTTTGTTCAAATCCACCACAAATATTATAAATTTCATTTTTAACATTGGAATTAATAATTGTAATTACTGCTTCTGCAGTATCTTTAGCATGAAGCCAATTACGAATTGGGTCTCCGTTGTTATGTAATGGAATCTTTTTATCTAACTTTAAATACTTGCAAGCTTTTGGTATAAGCTTCTCAACGTATTGACCAATACCATAGTTATTTGTAGGCCGAACGATTATATAAGGAAGATTATATGTTCTTGCCCAAGCTAATACAAGCATATCTGCTGCTGCTTTAGTTGCAGAATAAGGATTAGATGGTTTTAATAAATCTTCTTCTATATGTGCACCATTATCTATATCTCCATATACTTCATCAGTACTGAAATGAATAAATATTGGTTTTTCGCTATGTTCGCCGCGATGATTTCTAATTAATTCTAATAAATTATGCACACCATTAATATTTGAATAAATAAAATCGTCACTATTAGAAATTGAATTGCCAACATGAGTTTCAGCAGCCGTATTAATTACATAATCACAATCATATAAAAACTTCAAATCATTAATATCACAATGAACAAAAGAAAAATTATCATATGATTTAAATTCGTCTAGTAAAGTTTTATTAGCTGCATAGGTCATTTTATCAACACCTTTAACATACCAGCCCAATTCTAAACATTTTCTTGTAAGATAAGAACCTATAAATCCTAAACATCCTGTTATATATACTACTTTCATTTAAATTTATCTTTGCATTTATTTATGAATATATTAATTTGTTCATATATTTCCAAATTAATTTTTTCTATTTCTTTATAAAGTAATGGTAATGTTTCAGTTGCTCGCGGAATATCATCTTCTCCATAAGCTATACCATATTGGTTTAACCTAGAACCAGTTAACCAATCATCTTTAGATTTCAAACCATCGGGCACGACTATACTTATACACCCGCACATTGCTGCTTGGACTGACAAAAAGGTATAATTATCATAACAATAAAACTTTTCTGTTTGATTATATAGGTTTGATAATGCTATTAAATCTCCGCCGCTATGATAAGGAATAAAAACAGAATCTTCTGGGTGGATAAATTTAGGGTCTTTACATTTACGTATACAATAAGAAGAACCTGTTCTAGTTTGATTTTGATTAAAGAATATATCTTCATGAAATTCAGTAATAAATAATTGATTGTTTCTTTGACCTACATGTTCTAAATAATAATAATCCATGTACCAAAGTATCATATCATCTTTACTATACGTAATAATATCTTCTTCTCTAGGTGGCCCTAATATCCATCTAACTACATGTTTTGAATTTAATGGATTATATTTTACTCCTTCTGGATATATTACAATACAATTTTCAATATCATTTAATAGGTCTTCAGTAATAATTGGCGTATTATCATAGTATGTTAAAAACTCATCACGTATATGAATAGGCATTAAATAACTTTCATATCCAAATTCATTTAATAAATGACATAGTTTATGCATTACTTTAATACCGCCTATGCCCATATCAAAGTCATATGTATATATTATAATCGGCTTCATAATGTATTAATAAACTTATCTAATATACTTTCAATATAATCTGTTTTTAGTTTATCAATTACTGGGGACGTGCCTAAGAAAAATGTATCTGTAGTCACTTTTCTAGCAACAGGATAATCATTAATTACTTTCTCTGGATCCATCATACCGGAATAAGCAGGTTGCAGCATTATATTACCTGCGAAGTATGGACGGGTTTGCACTTTATTAGCTTCAAAGAATTGGCAGATGTCTGATCGTTTAAATGGGGCAGAATCCTTTAAAGTAATTGGAAATGCAAACCAATCAACATCAGCGCCTGGTTGAGCTTTATGTAAATGAAAGTATTTCTCATATTTACTAAATGCTTCAAATAAATTCTTATAATTTTCTCTTCTCTTTTCGCCAATCTCTTTTAACTTTTCCATTTGAACTAAGCCAATAGCAGCTTGCATTTCGATTGGCTTTAAATTATAACCAATTTCTTCGTAAGTATATTTATGATCAAATATATCATTAGGCAATGAAGGTAGCCAGTTACTAAATCTATTGTTACATGTTCCGCACTCTAATAAATTTTGCTTACCTACACAATAACAGCCTCTTCCCCATTCTCTAAAACTTCTAATGATTCTTTCTGTTGCTTCATCATTGCAAGCTACAAATCCTCCTTCGCCTAAAGTCATATGGTGTGCGGGATAAAATGAACAACTTGATAACATTCCATATGATCCTAATGGTTTACCTTCGTAAGTAGATCCTAAAGCATCACAACAATCTTCTAATAAGATTAAGTTATACTTTTCTACTATTTCCATTAATCGTTTCATATCAGGCGGATTACCTAATACATGGGCAAAAGTAATAATCTTAGCATCTGGATTTTCAATACATGCCCTTTCAACTCCATTTAAATCTAAGTTTAAAGTGTCTAATTCAATATCAACAAATACAGGTGTAAATCCTACCTGAAATATTGGATTAATGGTAGTTGGAAATCCTGCGATAGGAGTAATTACTTTAGTTCCTTTTGGAAGATTCATTCCTCTTTTAGATGTAAGAGCTAACATCATTAATAAGTTAGCACTTGACCCACTATTAGTTAATAAACCATATTGCTTACCAAATAATTTTGGAAATTTAGTTTCGAACTTAATTGCATCTGCCCCTAATACTAACCATTCACCTAATAAAGACTTAACTGCTGCAACATATTCTTGCGAATCAAAGTATGGCCCAGCATATTGAACCCAATCTTTACCTGCTTCCCAAGATTTTTTAGAATGTTTTTCTTGAATGTACTTTTCTACTAATTCTAATATTTCTTTCATATAAGATTATTTAATTTAAAAATTTCGGTGATTTTATTTACTATATTTTGTTCATAATTAACATATTCAAGAGCTAATTGATAATTGTGCTCGATTATATCTTTTCTTGAAAAATAATCATCTTCTGTTAATTTATTAGAAATATAAATAAAATCATCCGCATTATCAAATTTAATAATACC
>Ga0164292_10003897_pt1 | contig 12166 bp, 9 predicted proteins | sample GEODES117metaG_FD_111486 | JGI IMG/M metagenome (GOLD analysis project Ga0164292, IMG submission 111486) | Eutrophic lake water microbial communities from Lake Mendota, Wisconsin, USA - GEODES117 metaG | ecosystem: Environmental > Aquatic > Freshwater > Lake | place: USA: Lake Mendota, Wisconsin... | reverse complement strand
GGGCTCTCCGCGCGCGACGAGAAACGTGCCGTCGACCCCGGCGCGGACGGCTCGGCCCAGCTCACCGGCCGGACATCGTGCGACCGGATCGTCGTCTTCGAGGCCCCTTTCCGCCTCGTCGGGCGGTTGGTCGATGTGGTGATCGATGCCGCCGGGGCCTGGTCACTGACCGGGACGGTGGCCGACGGGCTGGCCGATGCGGTCCCGCTCGACCTCGGCGTCACGGGGAGTGCCGCCTGCGGTGACGGCGGGTGCGCGGAGGGGGGCTGTGGAGGCGGCCCGTCGATGCACCAGATCGCGGCTCCATCCGCGCGGCGGGAGCAGTGAGATGGACTCGTCACGCGGAGCGTCGTCGCCGCGTGACCGGACACCGGGCCCCGAGCCGCGATTCGATGCCCAGAGCCTTCTCGATGACGACGCTGCGGCCAGACGCTTCGGGGCGGCGTGTGGCCTCGAGCATCCCGAGGACGCCGGCAGACTGCTCCGTGGGATCGCCGGGCAGGGAGTGACGTTCGACCTCCTCGGCGACCTCTGCACGCGGCTTGCGTCCCTTCTCCCGGCGGTTGCCGATCCCGATCGAGTCCTCGCGGCGCTGGGGCGGCTGATCGCCGTCGTCCCCAGCCCGCTCTCCACCGTCACCCTCTTCCAGCGGGATCCTGCCGCCCTGGAGACGCTCCTGCAGATCTTTTCAGCAGGACCGCATCTGGCCGATGTCGTCATCGCCGATCCGGCCTCCTGGGAGGAGGTCCGGCTCGGCCAGGGGAGACCGGAGTCGCGAGAGGCCCTCCGGGCTGCCCTCGGAGGGGCGCTGGCCGGGCATCGTGACGCCGAGGGGGCGATGCTCGCGATGCGCCGATTCAAGCGCCGTGAGATGCTCCGCATCGCCTACGGCGATCTTGTCAGCGGACAGCCGCTCGAGACCGTCACCCGCCAGTTGTCACGGGTCGCCGACGCCCTGATCGACACGGCGGTGCGGCTCGCCGTCTCGCGGCTCGAGGCCGAGCGGGGCACGCCCTGCGGCCCGGGGGGCGAACGCGCCGTGCTCGCGGTGATCGCCCTGGGAAAGCTCGGTGGCGAGGAATTGAACTACTCAAGCGACATCGATCTGGCATTCGTCTACTCGCTCGAGGGACGCGTCGTGGGGCCGAAGCCCTGCACGAACCAGGAGTTCTTCGAACGCGTCATCCGCGAGGTCGTCAGGCTGTTGGCCGAGCCGACACCCGGGGGAAGCGGCCACCGTGTCGACCTCCGCCTCCGGCCTCACGGCGGCACCGGGCCGCTCGTCCTCCCGCTCGATGCCACGCTCCGCTACTACGACCGTGAAGCACGCACCTGGGAACGCCAGGCATGGGTCAAGGCCCGTTGTGCCGGGGGGGACGGCGCACTCGGCGAGAAACTGCTCGCCGCCCTCACGCCCTGGGTCTACCGGCGCTGGCTCTCCGCCGCCGACATCAGCGAGATCAAGGCGCTCAAGCGGCGGATGGAGCGGAAGGTGGCCGACGAGGGGCGGGCCGAATTCGACGTGAAGCTCGGTTCGGGCGGGATTCGCGACATCGAGTATGCGATCCAATTCCTCCAGCTCCTCGGCGGCGGCGACACGCCGGCCGTCCGCACCGGCAACACGATCGAGGCCATCCGCCGGCTCACGGAGGCCGGCGCCCTCACCGATCAGGAGCGGGCGATCCTCGAGCGCAACTACAGGCTCCTGAGGAAGGTCGAGCACCGCCTCCAGATCCTTTCCGATGCCCAGACGCACACGCTTCCCGTCGACGAGCGCGAGCTCGGTCGGCTGGCCGTCAGGGCCGGGTACGACCCTGGTCCCGAGGGCCTGAGGCGGCTGCGCGACGATCTCGCCGAATCGAAGACACTCAATCGCCGGATCCTCGACCATCTCCTCCACGACGCCTTCCCGGATGACGGGGCCACCGATCCCGAGACAGACCTCGTTCTCGACCCCCGCCCGATCGACGCGGCGACCCGGGAGTTGTTCCTCCGCCACGGCTTCCGCGATCCCGACACCGCCCGGCTCACCTTCCAATCGCTTTCGGAGGAGCGGGCCCGTTTTCTTTCCACCCGCCGCTGTCGGCACTTCCTCGCCGCGATCGCCCCCCGGCTGCTCGCCACCCTCGGCCGGACGCCCGACCCCGATGCCACCCTGCTGCAGTTGGCGGCGGTGGCCGACTCGCTCGGCGGCAAGGGGGTGCTGTGGGAGCTGTTCAGCTTCAATCCGCCGTCGCTCGACCTCACCGTCCAGCTGTGCGCCTCGAGCCCGTTCCTCGCCGGAATCCTCGTCGGTAATCCGGGAATGATCGACGAGCTTCTCGACAGCCTCGTCGTCGAGCGGCTTCCCACCCCGGCCGCGCTCGACGACGAGCTCGCCGGGCTCTGTCACGCCGCGGTCGACATCAGCCCGATCGTTCACACGTTCAAAGTGTCGGAGCAGCTCCGCGTCGGCGTGCGCGAGGTGCTCGGTCGGCTCGACACCGAAGCCACCACGACCGCGCTGACGGCGATCGCCGAGACCGTCCTGCGGGCCGTCGTCAGCCACGAGCAGGCCCGGCTCGTGGAGCGACTCGGGAGGCCGACGGTCGGTGACGGTGCCGGAGTCGGACGGGGTGCCCCCGCCGAGGCGTTGCTCGTGGCGATGGGGAAGTTCGGCGGGCGGGAGATCAATTACCGCAGCGATCTGGACGTCGTATTCCTTTACGATCACGACGGGGTGTCGCTCCCGGTCCATCCTGACGGCCGGTCCACGGGGTCGACCTCGAACGCGCACTTCTTCGCCGAACTCGCCCAGCGGACGATGAAGGCCTGCACCACGCTCGCGCCTCAGGGGAGGCTCTACGAGGTCGACTCCCGGCTCCGTCCATCGGGCCGCGCCGGGGCGGTGGCCGTCTCCCTCGACGAGTTGGCCCGCTGGTTCGCCCCCGACGGTCCGGCGGCGGTCTGGGAGCGTCAGGCGCTCCTCAAGGCCCGGCCGGTGATCGGCGGGGGCGCCGCCAGGGAACGGTTCGCGGCGATCCGTACAACGGCGATCTGGGGACGCGGCTGGTCGGCGGCGGATATCGCCGAGATTCGCCATAACCGGCTGCGCATGGAGCAGGGGGCGACGGTCGCCAACCTCAAGCGGGGCCCCGGCGGGGTCGTCGACATCGAGTTCCTCGTTCAGGTGCTCCAGCTCGTCCATGGTGCCGACGAGCCACGTCTGCAGACCCCCGAGACGCTCGCCGGGCTGGTGGCGCTCCGAGACAACGGCGTCGTCTCGACGGAGTCGTTCGCTTTTCTCTCCGACGCCTACCGGCTCCTCCGCCGGATCGAAGGAAGGCTGCAACTCCTCGGCGCCAAGGCACGCCACGACTTCCCTCCCCCGGGCGATGACCGGCGGACCCTCGCCCGGCTGATGGGGTACGAGCGTGAGGACGATCTCGCCGCCGAGGTGACGCGGACGACGGCCCGTGTCCGCCGGGAATTCGATGCGGTGTTCAACCGGGAGACGGCGGCCCCGGGCTGATGCCTCCCGGCGCAACGTCGGCAGCCGCAAAGCGCGAGCGCACGACCACGAACACGAGGGCCACCGGCGCCACGAGGGCTACGAGCAACACCACCGGCAGGTCGTCGCGACCGAACGCGCCGAGCGCCGACCAGGCAATCGCGATGACGGCGTTGCCGACCGCCACCGCCGGGAAGAACGTTTTCAGCGGCATCCCGGTCCCGCCGGCGGCGAGGGCGGCGGCTTCGGCGAGCAGTGGCAGGGGACGGGTGAGCATCACGAGCAGAGGCCCGAGACGGTCGTGCCCCCGGGCGATCGCCGTCCGATCCTCCGCGGCAAGGCCATCGAGTGCCCTGCGGCCGGCGCGTCGACCGAGCCACCATCCCGCCACGGCCCCGATCGTCATGCCGATCCAGGCGCAGCACGTGCCGATCGGAATGCCGAGCCTCGCGCCACAGAACGTCGCCACGACGCTCGACGGCACGGGGAGGAGGAGATCGCACGCCAGCACCGCCACCTCGAGAAGCGCGAGCAGCGGTCGCGACGGCGGCGGATCGAGCCATCCGGCGACGAGCCTGTCGAGCCGGGTGCCGAAGAGGACAAACGGGACGAGGGGGACGAGGACGGCCGCGACGACGAGCCCGAGGAGGAGTGTGGTGATGCGGCGCATGGTGGCAAACCGGTGATGACCGTGGGGACCGGCGGCGGTTCAGGGCTGCGAGCGGGTGACGTGCACGGCGACATCCATTCCATGCTGCCCCCCGCCGACGAACACGCCGCGGATCGGGCAGACGTCGCCGTAGTCGCGGCCCCACGCGACCGTCACATGGCGATCACCGACGACGCAGTCGTTCGTCGGGTCGACGTCGAGCCAGCCGGCATCTCCCCCCCAGGCCGAGACCCAGGCGTGCGAGGCATCGGCGCCGACCAGCAGCGGCGCGGCAGGGGACGCGGGAGTGGCGGTTCTCGGCGCGGTGTTGCAGAGGTAGCCGCTGACATACCGAGCCGGGAGCCTGAGGGAGCGGAGGCAGGCGATCTGGAGGTGGGCGAAGTCCTGGCAGACGCCGCGGCGGAGGGTGAACACGTCCTCCACCGGTGTCGATGTCGTGGTGGCGGTCGGATCGTAGACGAACTCCCGATGGATCCGTCGCGTCAGGTCGACGACCGCCTCGGCCCACGGTCGCCCCGGCTGGAATGACACGCGCGCATACTCGGCCAGTTGTGGGAGGGTGCGCACGAACGGGGACACGCCGACGAACTCGATCGCCGCCGTCGAGACCGCAGCGCGGTCGCGGACTGCCTCCCACGGACTCGACGGGAGCGATCCCCATCGGGTGGGCGTGGCGACGGCGACACGGCTCGTGGAGGTGACCGCCAGGCGGAGGTGAACCTGTCCGATCGTGAACATGGAGACATGGTTGCCGAACCAGTCGATGCGCGAGGCCGTCGTCGCCGGTGGAGGGTCGACCGCCAGGGCATGAAACATCACCTCCTGCCCTGCGGTGTCGCGCGGACGGAGATGAACCTCGTTGTGGCACACGGGCACCGCCTCCGAATAGGAGTAGACGGTCGTATGGACCACCTCGTAGACCGTCGCCTGCTCGGGCGAGCGGGGCGCGTCGGCGTCGATGTCATGCATGCCGGGGGGCTCCCGGTCGTCGAGCGGCACACCGCTGGGCCTGGGTGGCGATGTCGACTCCGACACCGTCACTCCAGGCGGCGAGCAGACGCCGGAAGCACGCTCCCGGCCGACCATCGCCGATCGCATCGCCGTCGAAGCGGGTCACGGGAAGGAGGCAATTCGGCGTGCTCGTGAGCAGGATCTCGTCTCCTGCCGCGACGTCGGCCACGGAGAGCGATCTCTCGATCCAGTCGAACCCTTCCCCGATGGCAAGCGCGCGGAGATGGCCGAGGCTGATGCCCGAGAGCGCTTCGCTGCGGGGCGGAGTGAGGATCGCGCCCCCCCGGACGACGGCCACGTTGGCGGTGGAGGTCTCGCTGACATGGCCCCCGGCATGGAGGAGGAGGGCACGGGCCCCCGCCTCCATGGCGCGGGCTTGCCGGTCGGCGAGGTGGTAGTGCATCCGGCTGCGGCACTTGAGTTCGATCGGCCAGCATGCGGAGGGGACCTGCATGGTCTGCACGCTGCGGAGGATGACGCCCGTATCGTAGGCCTGCGCCCAGGTGGCGAAGGCGAGCGGAAAGGCGTGGATGATGACGCGGGGAATACCCGCCTGGCCGCCGTGCTGGGCCGGAGCATCTCCCGGTGTGGCGAGCACCACGACTCCCAGATCATCCTCACCGCGGCCGGCGGCATGGCACCGCGCCGCCACCTCGGCGGCATGGTCGAGAAGTTCCTCCACCGGCCACGCAGGCTCGATGCCGGCGATCTCCAGGGACCGCCGAAGCCGGGCGGCGTGCTCGCCGGGAAGGAAAAGACGGCCGGCGAACGTCCGCAACTGTTCGGTGACCGTGGTCCCGAACACGAACCCCGCATCGCCGACGGGAATGACCGCGGCCTGCGGGGGGACGAACCGGCCGTCAACCCACGCCACCGCCCCGCTGCTCGCGTCACCTTCGGCCGTGCCGACTCGCAAAGCATTCACCGCTGCAGGCATCACCGCCGACGGGTCGCACGGCCGAAAATCCCGCCGCGCGGAATGGAGGATAGGGGATTCGAACCCCTGACCTTCTGGCTGCCAGCCAGACGCTCTCCCAATTGAGCTAATCCCCCGGATCGAGTGCGCGAGCGAGACATGGCCTGATCGCCCGACCGGGGCGGACGACGCAGGAGAAACGTCCCTGGAAACTATCGCCCGCTTGCGGGAATGTCAACGCGAAGCCACTGTGGGAAGGGTTTTCCCCCCGGACAAACGCCCCATGGACCGTGATCGCACCCGCCGCCGCGACGACTCTCAACCGCCCCGCGACGGCAGGTCGAGCCCGGGAGAGCGCGCCCCGACCGGACCAGCGGTGGGGCAGAGGGCCGCCGAGGGTGAGGTGCCGGAGTCGATCCGCGGCCCGGCGACGGTCCTCATCGTGGTCTATCTCGTCGGACTCGCGCTCTGCGTCGCAGGGAACACCGCCAGTGGCACGTCGCTCGTCGTAGCGACGCTCAAAGACCGGTTCTTCTCGCCGTGGATGGTCCCCCCATGGCTCGATCTCGGCCACGACACCCGCCTCACCTACGGGCTTCCCGAGGACGCCGATCACCGCCTCGAGATTCGTCCTGCCGGAGATCCCGGTACCAACCCTGCCGCCGGGCTGCGCTTCCCCGCGGCGGGGGACCGCAGCGAGCGGGCAGCGCGGTGGCGGCGATTGGCAAAGGCAGCGGCGCTCGCCGAGGAGGACGCCGTTCGGGCCGGCGTGCTGCCGGCCGCGATCGGTGCGGGTCTGTTCGCCCGGGCCGGGGAGGACGACCTCCTCGTCCGCATCGTGCGGGCCGTGCCACCGGACTACGACGCCCCCCGCGCGGCCCCCGCTGGAGAGACACCACTCGAGGTGCGTGTGCGGAGGATCGACGGTGAGTTGCAGATGATCCCGCTGCCGCCGGCCGAGGAGGTGGCGCCTCTGATCGATGCCGCGCCGGCCAACGGCGGGAAGGAGTGACGGTGGCGCCACGATCCACGAATCTCGTCGCACTCGGTGCGGCGGTCGCCGGTACCTGGAACCGCTTCTGGTTCACGCCGACCGACGCCCGTCGCCTGGCGGAGGTCCGTGCGCTCGCCGGGGGCCTCGGCTTGTTGATGGCGTGGAGTTGGGCGGGGGATCTCGTCACCTGGTTCGGCGCCGAGGGGATCGTCTCCCCCGCCGTGCTCGAGGCGTGGCGGTCGCCGACCGCCGTGTCGTTGTTCGATGTCGCCCGAACGAACGCGGCCGTGTGGGGGGTGTTTCTTTTCGGCGCGGTCCTTCTCGGGATGCTCGCCGTCGGTGCAGCGACACCATACACCGCGCCGCTCGCGGCTTGCTTCTGGGCCTCGCTCCTTCACCGCGGGCCGATGCTCGTCGGGCCGGCGGACGACGTCCTCGCGATCATCCTCTGGTGTCTCGCCGTCGGCCGCTCCGGCGACGCCCGTTCGGTCGACTCCCTCCGCACGGGGGCGTTGGCGCCCGCCGATCGCCCGTCCTGGCGCAACGGCCTGTCGCTCGGCCTACTGCGGCTCCACGCCTCGGTGATCGCGGCGGCCGCGGCGCTCGCGCAGCTCAAGGCAGACGTGTGGTGGAACGGCACGGCGGCCTGGTGGCTTGCCGCCCGGGAGTCGACGCGGGTCGACCTGACCGGCCTCCTCGCCGGTTCCGAGGTCCTGACGAACCTTGTCACCCACGCGATCCTCCTGTTCGAGATCGCGTTCGCCGCCGGCGTCTGGAACCGTTGGACGCGGCCGGTCGTGGCCCGTGCCGGGCTCGTTTGCTGGCCGTTGATCGGGCTTGTCGCCGGGGAGCCCTGCTGGGGAGCGGCGCTTGCGATCCTTGCTTGGGCGTGCGTGCCGGACGACGGCACCGACGCCTGACGGCAGTCAGGCCCCCGGTGGCTCCCCGGCGAGCAGCCTGGTGAAGGCGGGCTCGTCGACGATCGCCACACCGAGTTTCCTCGCCTTCTCGAGTTTGCTGCCGGCGTCGCTCCCCGCCACGAGCCAGTCGGTCTTTTTCGAGACGCTCGAAGACGCCCGTCCGCCGGCAGCGCGGATCGCCGCTTCGGCCTCGTCGCGCGAATACCGTTCCAGGGTGCCTGTGACGACGAGCGTCTTGCCGACGAGCGGCCCGTCCGCGGCAGCAGCCGTGCCCTGCGGAGCCGCGAGCGACACCCCGGCCTCGGCAAGCCCCCCGACCACCGCCTGGCCATGGTCGGAGGCGAGCCATTCGTGGACGGTCGCCGCGATCACCGGACCGATCTCGTCGATCGACGCCAGATCGTCGACGCCGGCCGCCGACAGCCGCGTGATGCTCCCGAAGCGGTCGGTGAGGATCGTGGCCACACGGGGGCCGACATGGCGGATGCCGAGCCCGTTGAGAACGCGGGCGAGGCCGCGCGACCGGCTCGCGGCGATTGCCTTGACGAGGTTCTCGGCCGATTTCTCCCCCATCCGTTCGAGCGGGACGAGTTGGTCGATGGTGAGGCGGTAGAGGTCGGCGTAGTCCCCGACGAGCCCGGTGGCGACGAGTTGCTCCACGAGTTTGTCGCCGAGCCCTTCGATGTCCATCGCTCCGCGCGAGGCGAAAAATCGCAGCCGTTCGCGGACGCGGGCCGGGCAGCCGACGTTCGGGCAGCGGAGGAAAACACCATCGGGATCCTTGACGATGGCCGTCCCGCATTCGGGGCATTCCGTCGGCGGCGCCCAGGGGATCTCGGCCCCGGTGCGCCGGTGCTTCTCCACGCGGACGACATGGGGGATCACCTTGCCGGCCTTCTCGACGACGACGACGTCGCCGGTGCGGATGTCCTTGCGGGCCACCTCGTCGGCGTTGTGGAGGCTCGCGCGGCGGACGATCGTGCCGGCGAGTTCCACCGGCTCGAGGTCGGCCACCGGCGTCACCGTCCCCCCACGCCCCACCTGCACGCGGATCCCGGCGAGCGTCGTCGTCGCCTCGAACTTCTCGAACTTCCAGGCGATCGCCCACCGCGGGTTCTTGGAGGTCGTGCCCGCCGCACGTTGCTGGGCGAAGTCGTCGACTTTGACGACGAATCCGTCGACCTCGAAGTCGAGGGCATGAAGGTCCTCGATGAGGGCGTTGCCATGCTCGACGAGGGCGCCGATCGAGGTGAACCTGCCACCACCGCCGGCGACGGGAAGCCCGGCGGATCTGGCCCAGGCCTGGAGCCCCGACTGCGACGCGATCCCCAGCCCGGTGGTGTCGCCGATCCCGTGGCAGAAGAAGCGCAAGGGACGTTCGGCACACTCGCGCGGGTCGAGGAGCCGGATGCTGCCGGCGGTGACGTTGCGAGTGTTGGCGTAGGGAGGCTTGCCCTCCCGGGTCTGTGCTTCGTTCAGGCGGACGAGGTCGGAGTTGGCCATGTAGACCTCACCCCGGACCTCGATCCTGGGGGGCGGATCGGCGAGGTCGAGCCGCAGCGGCAGGTCGCGGATCGTTCGGGCGTTGTGGGTGATGTCGTCGCCGACGGTGCCGTTGCCCCGCGTCGCCGCGAGCACCAAAGCGCCCCGCTCGTAGGTCACCGCCACGGCGACGCCGTCGATCTTCAGCTCGAGAATCCAGGCGACCGGGCGGGGGTCTCCTGCAGCGGCGAGGAACGCCTCCACCTTGCCGGCCCAGGCGACGAGATCATCGGCGGAGTAGGTGTTGTCGATCGACAACATCGGCGTCGGATGGCGCACCGGGGCGAGACTGTCGAGCGCCTCACCGGCGACCCGCCGAGTCGGGCTGTCCGGGGTGACCAGATCGGGAAAGCGATCCTCGAGTTCGAGGAGCTCGTCGACGAGACGGTCGTACTCGAGGTCGGAGATCTCCGGGGCCGCCTCGACGTGGTACTTCCGGTCGTGGTGGCGGATGAGGTCGCGGAGCGTCGCGACGCGCTTCGCGGCGCCGGCACTCACGGCGTGGCCTCGTCGCGGGCCCCCATGGCAGGCGCGTCGCCGGCCGGCGGTCCGGGGAGCCGTTGACGCTCGTCGCGGAGCCGGCGGCGGATCTCGTCATGCCCGATCTCGTCGTAGGCGATCGAGCCGAAGGTCGCCGCGGCGAGGATCACCAGTTCGACGACGAGCGCCGTCGTGCCCCAGCGGTCGACGAGTTGCTCGAGGAGGTGTGGGGCGGCACGGGCCGTCTCCGGGCGGACGCCCCTGAGGACGAACAGGCAGTAGCAGGCCGCCGTGAGCGTGAAGGCGATCCCCACGATACCGAGGAGGACGCTGAACGGATTCACTCGTTTGGACCGCATGGGCGGGAGTATACCCGGCCCGTCAGGCAGCCCGGCAGAGATCGTCGGCGACGAGGAGCTCGGTGGCTGCTGCGACGACCGTATCGATGCCGATCGCGGCCATCGAGAGGGTGTCGGTCTTCCGGTCGTGCCACGCCGGACGCGCCGACGCCGGCGGCTCGCAGGTGATGTGGCCGTCGCCCCACGGGCCGTTGCGCGTCGCCGGGACCGGACCGAACAGGCCGACGCACGGGGTGCCGACGGCGGCGGCGAGGTGGAGAGGGCCCGTGTCGGAGGAGATCAGGAGCGACGACAGCCGGCAGAGTTCGCCGAGATCCTGCAGCGACGTCTGCGGCGCGACGATCGCCCCGCCGGCCGCGGCGATCCGCTCCGCCATCCCCTGTTCGCGGGCGCCCCCCCAGACGACGACGACGCGTCGCCCCTGCTCGCCACGGAGCCGCGCCGCGACCGCGGCGAATCGATCTTCCGACCAGAGCTTCGAAGGCCAACCGGCGCCGGGGTTGACGAGCACCGGCGGGGCCCCCGGGCCGAGCGAGTCGATCCAGGCTTCCATCCGCGTCCGGGCCTGGGGCCAGCGTGGCATGTCGAAGCGGGGCGACGTGGCGCCGATCCCCAGCGGGGCAAGCAAGCCGCAATTCCTCGCCACGACATGCGCGGCCGACGGCGCGACCGGATGATTGGTGACCAGCCACGATCCTTCCCGGGCCTCGGGGCGGGCATGGCCGATGCGGATCCTGCTCCCGGCGAGGAGCGAGACGGTGGCGCTCTTCAGCAACCCCTGCATGTCGATCGTGACGTCGGCCTTGAAGGCCCGCAGGTCGCGCGCGAGCCGGAGGATCTCCGCCGGACGCTTCATCCAGCCGCGCGGCAGGCGGAAGATGCGGTCGATCCCGCGATGCCCTTCGAGGACATCGGCGGACCGGCCCTCGACGACCCACCCCACACGCGCGGCCGGGAAGGCATCCTTGATCGCCACCGCCGCCGGCACGCCGTGGAGGACATCCCCGATGGCGGAAAGCTTGACCAGCAGGATCGTGCGCGGCGCGTTCATGACCGGATTCTCCCCGGGGCGAAACGGGGATCACACAGGAATCGGGGGGCGGGGGCAAGGCCGTTTTTCCCCGTCCCCGCCGGCGATTCACGCAGGTCCATCGAGGTGGGCCAGTTCACACATCACCGCCGTGGCGACCTGTTGCGGGCAGCTCCACACGAGGAACAGCATCGCCTCGCGAACGCTCCGTTCCGCCGGGTGCCCGACGACGAATCCCGCCCCCTTCGTGGCCGTGAGCGCCGCCTGGGCCGCGCGGATGACGAGGCTGTTGGCGGCGGTGCGGAGAGAGTCTCGTGCGTCCGGATCGGGGGCTTCGGCAGCGGCAAGCACGGCGAGCCTGGCGGCGAGATCGTCGACCTCGCGGCGGAACCGAGCGGCGGCCGACGCCAGGCCGGGGCGGGCAGCCGCTTCACCCTCGAGGATCGCCAGCGACGTGCGACTCGCGCCGATCGCCAAGGCGCTCGTTGCCAATCCACCGGCCCGGGCGGGGGTGGTGGTGGCCGGGACGATGTCGCACGACGGCTCGACCCCGTCGAAGGTCACGCTCGACGTCCGGCTCCCGGAGAGTGCCAGCAGCGACATCGGCGGTCGGATATCGAGCCCTGCCGCCGTCGTCGGGACGACGAAGAATACGGGGGTGCCGCCCTCGCTGGCGGCGCCGGTGACGATCGTGTCGCTGGAGTCGGCGCCGGTCACCCACGGGCAGACGCCATCGAGGCGCCACGACGTTCCC
>Ga0164292_10003893_pt1 | contig 12173 bp, 9 predicted proteins | sample GEODES117metaG_FD_111486 | JGI IMG/M metagenome (GOLD analysis project Ga0164292, IMG submission 111486) | Eutrophic lake water microbial communities from Lake Mendota, Wisconsin, USA - GEODES117 metaG | ecosystem: Environmental > Aquatic > Freshwater > Lake | place: USA: Lake Mendota, Wisconsin... | reverse complement strand
TTTTGAAGTGCTGCGATAGCGTTGTGAAAGTCTGTATTCGTTGCGAGGAGTTGTTCTGCATCTCGCTTGATGCCCTCTTGTTCTTCAATCTTGGCTTGGACGTTGGCAAGTTGCTGAGTAATGTTTGCACGCTCAGTCTCATAGGCCGAATTCTTCAACATGGTTTCAAGATTGAACTCGGCTTCTTCAAGCTTTTCAAGCATACGGAATGCATCTGCACGTCGCATACGTTCCTTGTAGGCACATTGATTTTGTTCATGCATATTTCCACGAGCATTCTCGAAGGCTTCCTCGGCTGCTTCAAGGCGCGTACGTGCATCCTCTGTGGCTTGTGAGAATGTAGTTGCTCCAAGAGCTGCCTTTATCAGGTCAATGGTGCCTTCATCATGCTGAATTGCAACGGTGATTTCTTCAATCTTGCCGATAATCTCTTGACGACGTTTGTTGTTGGCCATGGTTAATGAGTCAATGCGTTTAATAGCTATGACTCCACCTTTTACAGAAGTACCCGTTCTATTTTCAATTTTTTTTATAAGGAGATTAATAATTTGCGGCGATGCGCTGGGCGATTGCTTGTAATTCCTGTTCGAATGTTGGGGGAATGTTCGCTTCAATGGGTACTGCGACAGTGAAGACGGCTTGTAGTGGATTGTGCGGAACCATGCGGAATGTAACGGATATGTCTTCAGGCATAGAGCTTGAAGCAGCAGAAGACGAATTGGTTGCAGTAGCCATACTATAGGAAGTTAGGCTCCACTTATCAACGGGCTATTCATTGCTTTCAATTTTATTCATATCCTTGCTGTTGAATAAAAAAACCCTTGCGGGTCTTTTTATTTGTTTTTTGCGTTATTTATTTGTTTTTGTGGTATGTATTAAGGGAGAGTGATCCAGGACGGGTTGAAATTAGTGGGGTATTCATTCGCAGGGAGTTCCTTGCCCGTTGCCGTGAAGCGGCACATTTGGGGGGCATTGCTCACAGAGGGCGTCGCAGCCATTGGAGTCATTCCAGGCGAACGCGGGGCATTCGGATCATATGTGACGACCGCACTCACAGCGGCAAGGGGTGGCGGCGGACCATTCATTGCAACCGCTGTACTCATCGCGCCTGATCCAATGATGGGAGGTACAGCAACGATGACAGGCGCGGCAGCAACGACGGCAGCTCCCGCAGGCACTACTGCATTTCGCATGATGGCCGTGTATTCTCTCATGCCAGCTTCGTACGCTTGGAGGGCATCGTAGTAGACGACACGCAATCCAGTTTCATCAATTTGTTGGGTCATAATTTGCTTGGATGTTCACAGGGCAATAGTGAACGAATACGCGGCTTCTCAAAGCTTTGTATCCACCTTCTATGTGGTGCAGGAATACATTTCAATTTTTTTACTTATAATGCCACAACATGTATGCGACATTTTTATTCCCTGTCCATCAGGGAATAAAAAAAACTAATGGACAGGGAATAAAAAAACCCCTTTTGGGTTTTTATTGGTTATGTATTTTTTATTTATTTAAGGGTGTATAAGGGAATTAAGGCTTGGATGCATCACTTTGTTTCTTGTTGCGCTCAAGGTGTGCCTCCCACAATGCATCGCTCTTGGCGCAAAAGCACATTTCAGCCCAAATGGCACCGCAGTCGCGACAGGGGATTGTATATGTCTTGGCGGGCTTCTTAGGTGCGGCAGCGGCGGGAGCTGGAGGGGGAGTAGCAACAGCAACAGCCACAGGAACATCCAACCGAAACGCTGGCTTGGGCGCACCAGGGGATTCCTGACGGCCACGCCAGACACCCTCGTGACGGGGTGCATTGGGGGCCACACGTGCTCGGGTAGCGCGTTCAGGGGTAATAGTAACGGGGGTAGTCATTGTGCAGGGTGTGTGCGCAAGGATTATTCGACGATGCTCTGAAGCTCCGTCGCACCTATCAATGACTCCCCCCTCCCCTCTTCAATTTTTTTCTCATATCGGTTATTTTCAGGGTATAACGGAGTAAGGGGGGGGTACCCCTGTGCGCAAGGGAATAACGGGGGTACCCCCTTACTCCGTTATACCCGTGCACAAGGAGTCAATGTGAAATAAAAATTGATTTCCTGGGGATAGGGGGGTACCCCCCCTCATATTCCCTTATGGCGCGCGTAGGGGGGGTACCCCCCTCAAAAAATAACCGATATGAAAAAAAAATTGAAGGGGGAGGGGGGCAGCATTAGTAGTTGCGACGGAGCTTCAGAGCATCGTCGATTAACCCTTGCATTCTTTGCAAAATACTCTTTGAACCCCCTGCGAAAATGATGTCGGACGTTGAAACGATTGTGGAACAACCGGTTGCCTTTGAGGCGATGTTGGCGGCGATTAATGACCTGTCGGTGGAGCAACTGTCAAAGTTGGCTCTGACGGGGAATACTCGCCTGTTCAAGCTGATTAACTCAGGCGCAGTGAAAGCGAAGAAGACGAAGAAGGTGGCTGCTGCGGCGGCTGCTGGTGAGGATGGTGAGGAAAAGGTGCGTAAAGCATCGCCTGGGTTGGACTTTAATCGCGCGTGGGTGGCTTACGTGCGTTGGTTGGCGCAGCAACGTGGCTGGGGATCGTTTGAGAAGACGGTGGGGAAGAAGGGTCAATCCTCGTACAAGCAAGTGATGGCGGCATCAGTGCAACGCGAGGATGGGGTTCACGTCTTTGCGGATACTGGAAAGGAGATCTCACCGAGCGATGCGATGTCGCTTGCGAAGCACTTGAAGGACAGTGATGATGAGATTTGGAAGGCCTATGTGGCGGAGAATCCTCAGCCAGTGTCTCAACCGAAGGTGAAAGCGGCGAAGGTTGTGCCAGTGTTGACTGCGGAGGAGATTGAGGCGCAAGCGCAAGCGAAGGCAGCGGCTGCAGAGGCGAAGAAGGAGGCGGCGAAGGTGAAGCGTCAAGAGGCAGCGGCGGCGAAGAAGGCAGCGGCTCCTGCAGCTCCCCGCAAGACAAAGGCGAAAGCGACTCCTGCCACTGTATCTCCTGCTCCTGTAGCGGTTGCAGCGCCCGCGCCAGTGGTGGCAGCGCTGAAGAAGATGCCGAAGAAGGCAGCGGAACCAGCGTGGGTGTGCCCTCCAGAGGGAGCAGGTGTGTGGACATTCAAGGGTGTTGAGTACATTCGTGACGATGAGGATCGTGTGTGGACGAAGGCAGTTGATGCGGATGGTGAGCCAGCGTATGGGGAATGGGTTGGAAAATTTGTGACAAAGACGGGTGAATTTGACAAGACAATGTCGGATCCTCGTGACGAGTAAAGAGAGAAAGAGAGAAAAAGCGTAAAAGGTAAAAAGAGTAAAAAGAGAAAAAGAGAAAAAAGAGAAAAAGAGAAAAGAAAACAAAAAAGGGAAAACAAAAAAGCAAAAAAAGCTTTTTTGTTTGTTCTTTTTTTGTTTTTTTGATGTTATAAAAATCCGCGAATGTACCAGATGCTGCATGTAAAGACAGACGAGATTTATGGAGCAAATCCAATTGTAAATGCACAAGATCTACGGACACACATTATTAACATAGATTCACGAACACGAAAATCACATATGGAGCCACCAACGGATTTTCAGTATGATTTCGCACATACGTATAAGAATGTAATAAAAGCCCGTGTGGCCTCAGTGGAAATCCCATCAGTATTCTATAACTTTTCAAAAGCGAAGAAGAATACGATGTTTCGTCTGGATGCAACGGATTACCAGGGAGTAATGCATAACTTTACGATAAGTATCAGGGATGGTAACTATAGTCCAGCATGTTTAATGGATACGATACAGCAGGAGCTGAATGGAATTAAGGATATGTATGGATTATTTTTTAGGATAACGTTGGATGAACGAACACAGAAGGTGACGATACACCATGATGGGTCGGCACCACCACCGTGTCCTCCAGGGCCAACGCATTGTCCAGTATCGTTTGGGCTAATGTTTGGGATGATAGGTCAAGAGGAGCGTATGTATGACTTTGGCTTGGGATTCAATCTGGGATTTGTGAAGCAGATATATGTAGTGGATACTCCAGCGATAACGAGTGAATCAGTGATACAGACGATGGGGGATGCCTATTTTTTATTGGCAATTGATGACATGTATACAGTGGAGCATCGGATAGCGGATACATACATTCAGTGCTTAGCAAAGATTTTAGTGAAGAGGACTCCAGAGGGAATCTTGTATGATAATGGATATACAGTGTTATCAAATGAGATAACATTTCCGCGCCCAGTTGATTTGAAGCAAGTGAGGGTACGTCTATTGGATAAGTATGGTGTGCCAGTGGATATTCACTATACGAATATGTCGGTTTCGCTAGAGATTACAGAGGTAATGAATGTACAGATATATGATAGTTATCGTAATTATGTCTGGGAGAAGGCAGAACCCCACGCAGTGAAGCATGTGAGTGGATCGGCGGCACCATTTGCAGCACCAGGGCGCAATTTCAATTGAACACACTCAAAAAAAATTGAAACGCGTTAAGGGATAAAATAGAAGGTGCAGAGGGACAACCTTTGAAAAAGCAATGAGTAACGTGGTAAAAGCGGTAAGCGGAGCAAAGAAGGAAGCAAAGAAGACGTATACCCTTACGTGCGGGGATGTATCGGAGAATCATCACGGGATGCAGAAGAATGGTGAGCTTCATTCGCATGGATACAGTTATGAGACATTGTGCAAGGTATATCACAAGCTGACGGCGGAGGGAGTCGCTTGTGAGATGTATGCGTTGCATCCGCATTACGATGGCCCTGACCCAGTGGAAGAAGCGTGGTTACTCGTTATTCGTAAGGGAGTGCAGCATGTATTGCAGACGGAAGACACTGCATCCTTGATGGCGGAGAATGATGCGTTGGATATGGACAAGCATGCATTGATGAAGGGTCGTGTGGTGAATAAGAAAGCGCGTTGGAATTTATGCTTTGACGATGAGGACCAGGAGCCTGATTATGAATCGGGGAAGGGACGCATTGTGGCATGGAAGCATATTCCTTTGGTGTCAAAGATTCGTGAATGGATTGCGGAGATAACGGAGGATGTTCCGTTGAAGGTGGAGGCGAATTATTATTATGACATTGAGAAGTGTGGGATTGGATATCATGGTGATGGGGAGCGTCGCAAGGTGTTTGCGATGCGAATGGGGGCATCAATGCCGTTGTATTATCAGTGGTATCAGCGTTCAGAGCCAGTGGGGCCGCGAATGAAGTTTGAGCTGCATGATGGGGATATGTATATGATGGAAGCAAAGGCGGTGGGATTTGATTGGCTGAAGAAGAATGTGCCGACGGTACGTCATGCAACGGGGTGTGACGACTACACGGTGCTTAAGCCTTGATAAACAAAACAAAATACAAAATACAAAATACAAAAAAGAAAAAGGCCCTAAGGGGTATTTTTCTTTTTGTGATGGGATTTCAATTTTTCTCAGGGTATGCGTCTGAGGTGTGGAAAGTTTTTCTACGGAGAGAGTGGAGAGAAATCTCCTACAATGTCTGGGTAGCTCAGTCGGCAGAGTTTGTCGCTGTTAACGACACGGTCAGTGGTTCAATCCCACTCCTGGACGCTATTTCTTTTATTCCTTGATAAAGTCATTAAAGAAATAATGCGGTTAATTGTTCACGATTAATATTTTGATAATCATATTTATAATTGTCCCATATACTACTTGATAATTTAATACATTGTTGTTTACTTTTTTCAATAGAGATGTATCCTTTTTCATATAGAACTGTTTCGGGAATAATCCAGAAATGCTCATCAATACTGGAATGAAACCAATAATACTCATTTTCTCCTAACATGTATGTTCTGTATTTACGTTTACTATTTGATGCTCCATTATTTGCAGCTAAAGATGTAGATAATGATTTATTTCGCAATCCAGCTACTTTCTCTTGAACCTTCTTTCCATTACAAATAAAATCAGTAACACCTCCCTGAAGTTCTGGATAGCTAAATTGTAAGAAAGGTAGTAGCATTTCTCTTTTTCGGACATACTCTTGTTCACGTTGTTGAAGAATAGCAACAGGAATCATTAATGTTTCCAACTCTGTAAATGTAACATTGTCTCTGTATTGTTCAATTGTGTCTGTTATCTTTTCATTTACAACACGGTATTTGTGATACTTTGATCTGATAGAGATATTAATAGATACAGGTAGTTTATTGTTAAATGGTAAGACCCATATTTTCTTTTCAGATATACAAATACAGATTAGTAGCATTCCATTATAATCTTTATTGCACCCCTTAAAAGAATACATGTTATGTATCTGTTTCATTGTTGTTTTTATCTGTATAGGTATCCATTTACTATCTGTCTTTTTCTTAATTGCTAGATCGGCTCTACAGCCTTCTTTTGTTCGTACCACTTCGTAATCTGTCAAATACTCTTCAAGTATTTTTATACCAGATAATTCAGTTTGATTACAATTTGGTCTCTTTAACATTTTACTTTGTTGCAATATACATGATTTACAGATAATTCCTGTCTTTCTCAAATTGAAATTAGTGAATACTGCACTGGATACATGAGAGCATGTTCCGATAAAATCAACACGTACAAATTGATACGAATTCTTTTTTAATGCTTCCCGTCTACTTTCAAACTCTTCATAGCTTGTTAACAATTGACATTTTGCATTACGAAAACACTCTGATACTTTAGTATAGTTATCCATGATACATACTATATCTACTTAGGTATCTTCAATTTTAAACTTTATCAAAAATGTTATCTTTTTTACAAAAAAATATTTTTACAAAAAAAGTTCAGACGGACCTCCAGACCTCTGGACCTTTTGGAAATCGTAAAAAATAAAAAAGATAAAAAATAAAAAAAGATAACATTTTTGATAAAATTGATAAACATCTATTCTCCGCATCTAAACAGCACATAATCATGTCTGTACCAAAACCCATAACAACGAACTTTAAACAAATAGTTATCTCTGCATTCGGTTCATCAAATCTTCAAGAGAATACAAGAGAGCGTTATGGGGAATTGATAGAGAAATGGATAGAGTATACAAAGAAACCATTTGACATTCTGTTAAGTGATCCAGAAGAAGCCTATCGGCTCTTACAGACATTTCCTATCAAGCATAGTCCAGAGAATCATCATACGTATCTAACTCCAATAGTGGCGTATCTGCATCATGTGAAGAAGGACCCTGTCTTAGAAGAGAAATGGACAGAAATAAAGAGAGCAAATTGGGAGCCGATTCAAGAGCGTTATGATGAGAACAGACCGTCAGAGAATCAAATGGATAAGATAATGGACTTTGAGGAGATTCTTCAAATAAGACAGACACTTGAAAAGGGATCTGTAGAGCGTCTGTTACTGTCAATGTATACGTTATTGGAAGCAACCCGCGCTGATTATTTTGCAACAGAATTGATAAAGACAGGTCAGGAGTCAACAGAGGAGAATTACATTGTTGACCAAACAACGATTATTATAAGGGATTTCAAGACGAAAGCGAAATATAAACAGATAGAGAATACGTTATCAGAGGAGTTACAAGAAGAGTTACAAGAATCATTAAAAAAGAAACCGAGACGTTATCTGTTTACAAGAGAAGATAACACTCCTTATCCAAACAGGAAACAATTTTCAAACTGGGCATGTCGCACCTTATCAGTTACTCTAAAGCATCCGATGACATTGACAGCATTAAGGCATTTATATATTGGGTATCATATGAAGAATAAGACACCGAAGGAATTGACAGAAATGGCGAAGAAGATGGGTCACAGTAGAGCAATGCAACGCACATATGAATGGGTAACAAGCAACGCGACAAACGAAGTGATAACAAGCAATACAACAACTAATCAGAGCGAACAACCGTAACTTTCTTAGATGGTCTTCCTTTCTTCTTAGGAGCTTCCACTGCAGAGACTGCAACCTCAACACCAACAGATCTTATCTGTGATAATCCAGATGCATCGCGCTCTATCATAATCTGTGAATCAGCGCACACTTTGAGTTCATCAAGATGTGTAGCGAGATAAATACTATTATACATTCGTAACAAGCTACGTAAGAAGTCAGGGACGCGCTCCAGATTATCAGAATCACAAGAAGTAAATCCTTCATCAAGAAACAATTGATCGTATTGGATGCGACAGAATCCAATCTGATGAAACGCTACACGACAGGCCATTCCAACAATGAATCGTTGGAATCCAGAAGATTTTTCAATCACAGGGCGACTGGATCCATCACGGACAAACCAGGAGAGCGTCTGTATTTTTTCTAACCATTCGCCTTCTAAGCGCAAGGGACGGTCTTCACAGATGATTTCAAGCACCTTATTGACATTCTGTTCAATGAGAGGAGCAATATGGGCTTTATAGAGCCATTCACGGTAGCCATCAAATGTATCTGATAAGTAAGCGACTACTTCCATGATAGACCGAATACCAGCGATATCAACGCCTTCCACTTTATTACCACATCGTGTCTCCAATTCTCTAACAAGCAGTTGCATTTGTCTAATGGATTCATTCTCACTTTTCCAGGCAGTCCAGTGAGGCATCGCTTCCATAACAAGACGTAATTCAGCTGCACGACGATGTGCAATAAGACGTTTTTGACCATCCTCTATCTCCAACAGAACCTCTTCACGTCTCTGTAGTAATTCTTCCTTATTCTGAGAGGCAGATTGAATAAGCGCACCAATCGCATTATGATATAACTCAACATTATAAAACCATGAATACTCTAATTTTCTAAGATTAGTCTGATATATCTGTACTCGTCTGTCACGTTCAGAGCAATAGGATTCCCATTCTGTTTTCTTCTTTTGAATGTTCTGTATTTTATGTTCAAGATCCTGACGTTCATTGTATGCACCCTGAAATGCATCGGTTAACTGTTTGAGAAGCGCTTCTAATTGGTCACATTCGCGTTCGGCAACATCGGTAAGTTCACAGACACTATCATATTCTTCCTGCCATACATAATAAGCATCAGAAAGTCCAGATTCAACAGAATATAACCCATGTAATTGGATATATTTAGAGCATCCAGACAGCATCTCAGTGGCAATCCGAATGTATTCAGCACTGTCAGAAAGACAGAAGGGGATATCTTCACAGATGTATTCTTCCAATTCAGACATCTCTTGTTCAACACTGCGTTCTAACAGAGGTAAATCGTGTTCATATGTATCAAAGGTTTTCTTCCATGGTTGCACCTTGCATGCTTTACATTTTGGATTGAAGGGAATCTCGGCACATTCAGAGATATATTGAGCCATCTCCAGACATTTCTGTTGATTGTTTTGGATAGAAGTACAGAGCATTGGGACACGCTGAACAGATTCCAGAAGGAAACCTTCTTTGTATCGCATATAGTCAATATCAAAACATGACATCTCTAAAGCAGTTTCTTCTAACCATTCCTTGGACTTGGAGGGACGATTAGGGCGCGTATCAGCGAGTTCATCTTTCTGTTTACGAAAGCGAAGGAACTTCTTACGAGACAGTTTTATTTGATTAGTAAGCACTTTTATGCGGTCAGGATGCGTATTACAGATTTCAATACATCTGTCTAATGCAGTAACTAAATCTGTATCATCAAATGTTTCAGAATATTCTGTCTTTGTAAGAATATCCCATGTTTCAAACTCTTTATTGCTATCAAATAATTTCTGTGGATCATCTGTATGTAAATACATAGAATCAACTGTCTGTGTTTCATAGAGCGATTTGGATTTATAATAAGGATGTGCTTGTAATACACTAAAGACATCTTTAACGGATACAGAAGAATCACAGACAGACTCACTAAACTCTAAATCAGAGTAGGAATGATATTCTAAGAGAATGCCATTGAATACAGAAAGATTTTTATCAATGACAGATAACTCCATCTGTAAAACAGACAGGTCAGGAGCATCAACAGACATCCAATCACTATATTGTTTTTGCGCCTCTAACATATTGAGTTGCATCAGATCTCGTTCAGAGACATGATTCCAACGACACTGTAAAGCAGTAGAGATCATGACAGACGATTCAAGACGTTTAGAGACATCCTCTAATTGTTTATCAAGGGCAGGGTCCCGTCCACCAACCGCTCCATCATAATATGTTTCAATTATGTCACAACAATATTTATAGTATTTATCGGTTTCTTTTAAGAATGCCTTAAGAGAATTGATATGGTCAAGTGACATGATTCTGTCAAGCAGTGTCTTCTGTGTATTTTTATCAAGAGAGAAGAAGTCTTTATCTGAGTTTTGAGACAACATAGCAGTCATCAAGTAAGTTTCAAGGGTTCCAATATGGGTTTCAATCCAGGGATGAACAGCTCCTTTCTGTTGATGAAGAATTCGCTCTTGACCATCAATGATTTCAGACAGAATAATCTTTTCAAAGTTAATATTTCTGGCATTACTATTGGGACGCATCACACGTTGAAGAACATACTTTTGATGATTTAATGAGAAGATAATAGTTGTATTTGCCATGGTACCCGCAGGTTTTTTATCACAGATCATACCAGATGTATAGTTGGGATTATCACGACTTGGAAAGCCTTCGCCAAAGAGAGCAATACAGATGATTTCAAGGAAGTTGGATTTACCAGAACCATTCTTTGCATTGACAATACAGATTTTATTTGCATTGGTATCAAAATCATAATAATTCCCATCACGATAGTTGAGAATCCAGTTCCAATGTAATGCATGAATATGTAGTTTACCTGTGATGAGATGTTGAGAGGTAAACTTTTCAAACTCTTCTAAATACTTTGATGATGCCTTGAGGATCTTATCAGATCGTTCAGATATTTTTTTAGAGAGAGCTTCAGGAAATCCAGAGACAGACAGAATGAGTAGTTCAGGATTCTTGAGCCAACCCTTCCATGCATCTGTAAAAGGTTTGTTATCTTTTGTGATCACACTTTGTAGATAATCTGTCAACACTTCCAAGGAATTAATTTGTAAAACATCCCGTTGTTCACGAGTATGAGGAACAGATTGTTCTTCAACAATTTTACAAAACATAACATTTTTCTGTTCTAAACTTTTTTGCAATTCCAAGCCGTCGCCCAAAACGGAAACTCTGAGATGGTCTGGAAACCATTTTTGAGAAATAATATTTTTTACATTTGTATACTTTTTATTAAACATAATTTCATCATTCTTTGTCTTGATAAACCCATAAGGATTATGAATGTGAAACGCATGTATTAATTTCTCTTTCAAGTTCCACAGAAGATATCCATGACCATACAGAGGCTCTCCAAAATCTTGTTGGACTAAACTTCCAGGATATCCCCATGGACTTTCCTTGTCATACGAAAATGTTTGAACATGTGAAGTGGACGGTAGGGGCGCAAAAGAATAATCAATGGACTTTACTCTGTTGACTTGCTGTAAATGAATATCACCTAACAGAATTGCATCAAAGCCTTGAAACCAATCAATAGGATATCCGTGAAGAATACTCTGTCCTGTCTGTAAAGTACATCCTGCAATGGTTCCATGAAACAGAGCAACATTATATTCAGAGTCTCCTTTAGGGAAGGGAGGGAGTTCAGGAGAGATTCCTGTAGTGGCTCCATACAACAGAGTATCCTGGATAGCAACAAGACCAAAAGACAGATTCTGGTGTGTGTATACTCCTGTCTTGTCCAGATAGTTGACATTGGGAATCTGATAACTCATCAAGGCAGTGATCATATCGCGTTCCTTTGGTACATCCTGACGATAATCGTGGTTGCCGCGAATGACGAAGACTGGGGCGAGCGCAGCGAGTCCCCTTAGTAGATGTAATGCTAACTCTAAACCATATGGCTCTAACTTGTTCTTGTGATGAAACAGATCACCTGTTACAACAATCACAGATGTTCTGTCTTGAATGCACTGTTGATTTGACAGAGACTGAAAGAGATTATCAAAGACAGATAGATATTCTGTGTAACGTGACTTGTCATGATTACCTGCACGAATGTGAATGTCAGAGATGTGGATGATGTTGTACATGAGCTACAAGTGGTTCTGGTTATTATACTAAATGTATAACGCAATCAATTTTTATGCCCTGTATCTTGTGTGTGTTTTTGTGCGCTGTATCTGGTGTTTTATTTTTTGCGCGCGGTATCTGGTGCATTTTTTGCGCCCGGATTCTGTGTGCGCGCGATGAAATTAACAC
>Ga0164292_10003891_pt1 | contig 12176 bp, 7 predicted proteins | sample GEODES117metaG_FD_111486 | JGI IMG/M metagenome (GOLD analysis project Ga0164292, IMG submission 111486) | Eutrophic lake water microbial communities from Lake Mendota, Wisconsin, USA - GEODES117 metaG | ecosystem: Environmental > Aquatic > Freshwater > Lake | place: USA: Lake Mendota, Wisconsin... | reverse complement strand
GGTTTTGGTCACTGGATGCTCGATGCTGGCGGCTCCGGGAGAGAACCACCAATGCTCGGGTTCACCACTGATCGGAGCCGAGATTCCCTGGCCCTTGCGTTTCATTTGGGTGAAGAACGCCGCCATCTGGTAGTAATCGGTTTGATCCCACTTCTCGGTCGGGTGATGATGGCACTTGGCACACTCCAGACGCACGCCAAGGAAGATTTGTCCGATGAACGTTGCGGCGTCGATGGGCTCCCGCTTGTCACGCCAGATGGCGACAGGGCCGTTCTTGTGCGTGTTGCCTTCCGCCGTGAGAAGCTCAGTGGCAAAACGATTCCAAGGCTTGTTCTCACGGAAGCTTTGCCGAATCCATTGATCGAGCAAATACAACGGCTTCACGCCCACTCGCGAGGGATTCGGACGGATGAGATCACCCCACTTAATGGCCCAGTGATCCGCCCATTCGGGACGTTGCAGCAGTTTCTCAATCCATTGCTCATGCTTCTTCGGGTTTTTGTCCGCGATGAAGTTGCGGGACTCTTCCACGGTCGGCAACATGCCGATAGCATCCAGGGTACTGCGGCGCAGGAATTCGGCGTCACTGCCAGTGTCACTGGGCAGATGCCCCAGCTTCTGCAGGCGGGCATAGACGAGTTTGTCGATCTCGTTACGCACTGTGAGCTTCGCATAGTTCTCGGCTGGGAATAGCTTTTCAGCCGGCACTGCCACACGCGAAATGCCCACCTGACCCATGTAACGGGCCACGACGACCGTCTCGCCACTTTCCGTGTTCGTCTTGATGGTTCCGGATTCATCGACAGTCGCGATCGCTTTTTCAGAGGAAATGTAATCCGTCAGCGCTGTCACATCGCGCGTGGAGCCGTCGCTGTAGGCGGCAGTGACCTTCAGCGCCTGCTCCTCACGCTTGTGATAAGTCTTCTCTTTTGGCGTAACCTCAATGCCGATCAGTGCAGGCTGGTTCGGCGTCTCAAAAGGCATGCCTTGGCGAATCCAGTCTGCGATGGTTTTTGCTGATTCAGAATCCGGCTCAAAGCGCTGCCCTCCTTCATGCTGAACGCGAACCGTTGCTTTTTGTAAAATGAGGCTGTCCTCAGGCATCGCAGGAAAGACACGGCGACCACGTGAATCATTGACGACCTCCATGAAATCTGTCTTCGGATCAAAGGCAAAGATGGAAAGCTTGAAGCCAGCCTGCCCGCTCGCTTTTGCATGGCAGGAACCAAGATTACAGCCTGCCTTACTGAGGATGGGAAGAATGTCCTTCGTATATGAGAGCACTGGCGGCTGGGCCGGAGCCGAGGCAGGCTTGTCGCTTTTCAACTCCGTTATGTTCGCCTTCTCATCGAGCTGAACGATCTTGCCACTATCAAGCGCTGTGTAGATGATTGTGCCAGTCGCGTTCAACACTGCAGCATTCGGTACACCTTCGAGTGTGGTGAGTTTTTTCTCTTTACCAGAAGTGAAGGCCAGCCTGATGCCATCATGCTTTTTCAATTCTGTCACCCGATGCACGCTGCCTTTTTCGGAGAGGTAGCTGAGGCTGGTAGAATCAGGCGACCACAGCACTGCATTCACACCGGCCGATTGCCCTCCTAACACCATCAGCATTTCCTTGCTGGCGATTTCCCAGACCTTGAGATCTTTATCCGCACTTCCAGTAGCCAGCCATTGGCCGTCCGCGGTGAATGCCAGGGCCGTTATGTGGCCTACATGACCCTCGATTTTAGCTACCTCTTTGAAAGTGGCAGCGTCCCAGACCTTGGCCAAGTTATCTGCGCCGCCTGAAGCGATTTTTTGACCGTCTTTACTGATCGCAAGGCTCAGCACATTGTCTGCATGGGCCTCAAGGGTCTGAGCTGGTTTCGTTTCACCGAGCTTCCAGCGGTGCAGTAGGCCTCGCACACTCGTAGCTCCGTCAGCGACGATCAGAGTCGTATTGTCGAAAAGAAAGATCAGTCCGGTAACTCGACCTTCAAGTGGTGAGGTGAGCGTGTAAGCTGGCTTTGACCAATCGGAGGGATTCCAGACCCATACCGAACGATAACCGCCCACGGCTAAGCGCGTGCCATCATGGTTCCAGGCAAGTGACTGAATCACATCCTGAGGTGCTTTGAGCGATGCCACCACTGGACTGTCCTTGGCACTAACATCACGGACTACCACCTGATTGCCTACTCCTGCTGCCAGATATTGACCATTCACGCTTAGCGCAAGCGTGGTTGCTGGCGCATGATTCACTGGTAATGAGCCCAATTTGTCACTGGGTGTGAGTTCACCGAATTTTTTCAGAGCCGCCTCATCCCAAGCCGCTCCAGCATCCACCCAGGCCTTGAGAAGATTGATGTGCTTTTCCGCCATTTGTTTTTTTGGCGGCATGTGCGCGTCACCGGCATCGGTCAGCGCGGTAATGAGCGGGCTACGTGCGGAATCGCCCGCTTGCAGCGCTGCTCCGCTTTCACCTCCCTTCAGCGCAAGGTCACGCGTCTCCAGTGACAACCCGCCTTTCTTTTTCTCTACATTGTGGCAGCCCATGCACTGAGTTTTCAAAAGGCCCATGGCCTGAGCTGGGCGCACCTCCATCTCCTCTGCCACAAGCGCGGAAGAGAAAAAGGCGATCAGGAAGACATATCGAAGAACTAGCATGAAGTCACATAATACGACTTCCTCGCAAGGACTCTTGCCCCCTGAAACCCCATGGTTGGAACAAACTCTTGGCAGCAGCTTTCGAGACGCCCTTGATGCGCGTTTACAAGGACTTCCTCCCAGGATGCAATCAGCAAGTCACTCGCGAGTTCAGGCCATCGGCGGGTCCAGTCGTCCGGTTCACAAAACACCCTCCCCCTCATCGGACCCAACTCAACTCCCCCCAAAAAACCCGCCCAACTTCCGAATCCGCGTCGGGTGCCTCAACTTCCTCAAAGCCTTCGCCTCAATCTGCCGAATCCGTTCCCGCGTCACCCGGAACTGCCTCCCCACCTCCTCCAACGTCCGCCCCGCCCCGTCACCCAAACCAAACCGCTGCTCCAGCACCTCCCGCTCCCGCGGATTCAACGTGTCCAGCACGTCCTTCAGCTTGTCCCGCAGCAAATTCATCGCCGTCATCTCCATCGGATTCGACGCTTCCTTGTCCTCAATGAAATCCCCAAACTCCGTGTCCCCTTCCCCATCCCCCACCTTCGCCTGCAACGAGACCGGCTGCTGCGCCATCCGCAACACCGTCCGCACTCGGTCCACCGGCAAATGAATCTCCTCCGCAATCTCCTCCGGCGTCGGATCTCTACCCAGCTCCTGCAGCAGCTGCTTGTGCACCCGCATCAGCTTGTTGATCGTCTCAATCATGTGCACCGGAATCCGGATCGTCCGCGCCTGATCCGCAATCGACCTCGTGATCGCCTGCCGGATCCACCACGTCGCATACGTCGAAAACTTGTAGCCCCGGCGATATTCAAACTTCTCCACCGCCCGCATCAACCCCATGTTCCCCTCCTGGATCAAATCCAAAAAGCTCAACCCCCGGTTCGTGTACTTCTTCGCAATCGAAATCACCAACCGCAAATTCGCCTCGATCATCTCCGTCTTCGCCCGCGTCGACTCATTCTCCCACATCAACGCATCCCGCACCACCTGCGGATAACTCTCCGCCGTCTGCCACGCTGCCTCCTCAAATTGCGCCAGCGTCTCCGCCGCCACCTGATTCTCCGGATCTTCCTTCACATGCCTCTGCAGTTGCTTGAACTCATCCAACCGCGCCTGCATCAATGCCACCAGATCCTCATTGATCTTCTGCTTGAAATAAAACTTCCCGCACAGCCTGAAAAACGCCGTCTTCGCCGCTGTGAACGCCTCTGCCGCTGACGCCTTCTTCTTCTCCGGCGCCGCCTTCCACGTCAAAAACGCATGCGTCGCCTTCTCAAACGCATCCCGCGCCTGCGCCAGCAAAGGCGTCAACCGCTTGAAATACAAATCCCGCTCCTCAGCCTTCCGATCGATCACCAACCGGTCAAATCGCTCAATCCCCGTCACCAACCCATCCGCCAGCCCCAGGATCGTTTCCCCCACAAACCCCACGTCCTGCAAGCACTGCTGCAAGTTCCCCTCCGCCTTCTCAATCCGCTTTGAAATGTGAATCTCTTGGTCCCTCGTCAGCAGCGGCACCTGGCCCATCTGCCGCAAATACATCCTCACCGGATCATCCAGCAAATCCAACTTCGCCGCCCCTTCCAAATCCGGCTTCGGTCGCGAAGACGGCACCGGTGCCAAAGCTCTCGGCGCTTCCGCATCTTCCGCTTCCACCACCCGAATCTCCAGCGTGTGAAGCCGGGCCACCATCTCATCCATCAAATCCGGCGTCACCCCACCCGCTGGCAGCGACTCATTGATGTCATCCCACGTTAGATGCTCCTGCTCCTTCGCCATCCGGATCAAATCCCGCAGACAGTTCTGCACCTCCGGCGCATTGATGTCATCCAGCATCGGCACCTGCGGCTGCTTCCCACCCGCCTTCGGCGGCCGACCCCGCTTCCGCTTCCCCCCTTCTCCAACACCACTCACAGCCTCTTCCACCACCGCCTTCCGCGGACGCCCACGTCTGCGTGGCGCCTCAACCGGTGCCAGGCTTGCGACTGGATCTTCCACGGTTGTGGCGCTATCAGAACTGGCTTGGCGGGTTTTTTTAGGGGCTGACTTGGCCATGATTCCAGATCAATTCGGCAAACAAGCAATGCACACTTGCCGAGGATGGGGACGTGCCCTTGGGGGAGGGCTACGGAGTATCCAAGCTCGCCGCCCGTCGGTCAAGGTATTCTTTCCGCCACGTCAGCATCTCCCGCTGCAACGCCCCTGCCTGTTCCGCCGTGATTCCAGGTGCCTTCAATTGCGTCTGCACCCGCCGAATCTGATGCTGAATGCGCCCCAATTCCAACGCCTTCAACGCCTGCGCCGCTTCCTCCAATCCCCCGGGCGGCGCCGGCTGAAACTGCAAACCCACCATCGCCTGCTGCAACACCGGATCCAATCCCGACAAAAAACTCGTCATCGAGGCCGCATCCAGTGGCTGGCACTCACTCCGCCAAAGCACCCCCAACAGCTCCGTCCCCGGCAGGTCATCCAGCCACTCCACCTTCCCCGACTGCCGCAACCACTCCAGCACCTCCGGATTCGCTAGCGCCGTCTGACACAGCATCAACTCGGTCCGATCCTGCTCCTTCAATAACCGGCTCGCCTCCGACTTCGCTTCCTCCACTGTCCCTTTCATCACCTGGCTCGAACCCACCTTCCCGATCCGCTTCCGAATGTCCTCCTCCGGAATTCCCATCCGCAACGCCACCCGCTGAATCGCCGTCGACCTCGCCACCGGATTGTCCAGCAACCGAATGTTCCCCGCCATCTGCTCCGCAAACCGCACCCGCTCCGTCATCTGGTTGAACTTCGGCTGCGCCGCCGCATGCGCAATCTGGTAATCGATGAACTCCTCCGCTCCCTCTATCAAACTCGCAAACCGCTCCGCTCCCTCCCGCCGAATCAACGTGTCCGGATCATCCCCCGCAGGCAACGCCGCCACCTTCACAACCAGCCCCGTCGGCGCCAAAATCTGAAACGCCCGCTGCGCCGCCTTAAACCCCGCCCCGTCCGAATCATAACACAGCACCACCTCATCCGCATGCCGCTTCAAAAGCTTCGCATGATGCTCCGTGAACGCCGTCCCCAGCGCCGCCACCACATTCTCAAACCCCGCCTCAAACGCCATCACCAAATCAATCTGCCCCTCGCAAACAATCGCCTGACTCGCCTTCGCCACCGCCCGCTTCGCTTTGTGAAACCCGAAAAATACCCGGCTCTTGTTGAAAATCGGCGTCTCCGGCGAGTTCATGTACTTCGCCGCCTTCGCATCCGCATCCAGCAGCCGCCCGCTGAACGCGATCACCTCCCCGTTATCGTTGCAAATCGGAAACATCAGCCGCTGCCGAAACCTCGGATACACCTCCCCCCGATCCCCCCTCGCCAAAACCCCCGCCCCAATCAACAACTCCTCCGAGATCTTCTGCTCGCTCGCCCACCGCCGCATCAAATCCCCCCCATTCGGCGCAAACCCCAGTTGCCAGCGCTTCGCCACCTGCGCCGTGATCCCCCGCCCCCTCAAATACTGCCTCGCCACATCCGCCACCGGATCCTTCATCAACAAATGATGATACCACTCCGCTAGCCGCTGATGCGCCCGAATCAACGCCGCCCGCAGCTTCGCTTCCTTCTCCGCATTCTCATCCCACACCTCCTCCTCAATCCGGATCCCCGCCGCATCCGCCAACCGCTTCACCGCCTCCACAAAACTCATCCCATCGTGCGCCATCACGTAGCCGATCGCCGTCCCTCCCGCCCCACACCCGAAACAATAATACGAGTTCCTCGACGGACTCACATTGAACGACGGCGACTTCTCATTGTGAAACGGACACAACCCCACAAAGTTCGCCCCCGCACGGCGCAACTTCACCGAACGGCCCACCAGCTCCACAATGTCCGTGGAGGCCAGCACCTGCTCAACTGTGGCTTCCGGTATGCGTCCCATCTCTCCCCCACAGAACGCGAGACGATGCCCCCGCGCAATGCCCGATTGCACCCCACCCCGCAGAAGCGTATCAAATCCCGTCCTCCAACCCCCTCCGGCCATGATGCGTCTCCTCTCTCTCCTCCTGTCCGCCCCCCTCCTCCTCGGCTCCCTCCCCGCCGCCACCGACGCCCCTCCCGTCACCCTCACCATCACCGACCGCGAGTTCACCGATGCCCGCCGCACCCGTGAAATCACCGCCCTCCTGGACCAAGCCGCCAAAGCCAACGCCCCCCTCCTCGTCCTCGACATCAACAGCTCCTCCGCCAATCCCGAACTCGCCCTCCCCCTCGCCGAACACGTCGCCCGCCTCAAAATCCGCACCATCGCCTACGTCAATTCCGCCGCCGTCGCCGGAGCCGCCCTCCTCGCCCTCGCCTGCGACGAAATCTGGATGGCCCCCGGCTCCCGCATCGGCGCCGCCCCCCCGGACCTCGCCACCTCCGCCGACCTCACCGAAACCGCCCAAAAAGCCCGCCTCACCAAATCCCTCGCTATCCTCAAAGCCGCCGCCCGCAGCCTCGCCACCCTCAAACACCACGACCTCACCCTCGCCGAAGGCTTCATCGACGCCGACCTCGCCGTCACCATCGATGGCAAACCCCTCACCACCAAAGGCCAACTCCTCCTGCTCGACGCCTCCCAAGCCACCGCCCCCCGCGCCAATGGCACCCCCCTCCTTGCCGTAGGCATCGCCCCCGACCTCCCCTCCCTCGCAACCACCTCCCTCAAACTCACCACCACCCTCACCCGCCTCGAAGACGCCCCCCTAACCGCCACCACCCCCACCGAACCCAAAAAAGCCGACCCCAAAGCCTCCCTAACCCGCCAAGGCCCCTTCACCGGCAAAGTCGTCCGCATCCCCGTCGGCGAGGAAGACCTCATCTCCCCCGCCCGCTTCGAGTTCATGACCCGCACCCTCGAGCGCTGCACCGCCGAAGCCGCCGAAGCCGTCATCTTCGACCTCGACACCCCCGGCGGCCTCGCCTGGGACACCACCAACCTCATGATGCGCGACCTCCAAAAGCTCGGCCCGCCCAGCTTCGCCTTCATCAACCCCCGCGCCCTCTCCGCCGGCGCCATGATCGCCATCGCCACCGACGCCATCTACATCGCCCCCGCGGGCTCCACCGGCGCCGCCACCCCCATCTACGGCACCGGCCAGGAAATGGGCGACGCCGAGCGCGCCAAAATGAATTCCGCCATGATGAGCATGGCCCGCACCGTCGCCAAAGAAAAAGGCCACGACCCGCGTGTCATCGAAGCCATGATCGACATGGATCGCGAACTCGTCGTCAACGGCCAGGTCCTCTGCGCCAAAGGCGAAATCCTCACCCTCGATGCCGAAGAAGCCACCATGCTCTCCGACGGCAAACCCCTCTTCGCCAAAGCCATCGCCTCCACCCTCGACGAGGTCAAAACCGCCGAAAATCTCAAAGGCCCCACCGTCACCGCCGAACCCCTCGGCTTCGAACGCGTCGCCATCATCATCACCAAATACGCCTCCATCCTCATCCTCCTCGGCATCGCCGGCGCCTACATGGAAATGCAAGCGCCCGGCTTCGGCCTCCCCGGTTTCGTCTCCCTCATCGCCTTCAGCCTCTTCTTCTTCGGCCACTACGTCGCCGGCAGCCTCGTCGGCCACGAAACCACCTTCGCCATCGCCGTCTTCATCGTCGGCATCATCTTCGTCGCTGTCGAACTCCTCGTCTTCCCCGGCACCATGCTGCCCGGCATCCTCGGCTTCATCTGCATCATGGGGGCCCTCGTCTTCACCATGTCAGGCTGGGAAATCGCCCCCATCGACCCCACCATCACCAAAGACGCCGCCGAAGCCACCCCCACCCGCTTCGCCTTCACCCTCTCCACCTACGCCACCGGCCTCCGCAACTTCGCCATCGGCATCACCGGTGCCACCGCCCTCCTCATGCTCCTCGCCCGCTACCTCCCCCAGGTCGGCCCCTTCAAACACATGACCCTCGCCACCACCGCCGGCGGCTCCCTCGCCGAAACCCCCGCCGCCCTCAGCGCCGCCGCCGTCCGCCCCGGCGATGAAGGCATCGCCCGCAGTGCCCTCCGCCCCTACGGCACCATCGAAATCGCCGGCCGCCAAATGGAAGCCACCGTCGACAGCGGCTACCTCCAATCCGGCACCCCCATCCGCATCCGCGAAATCCAAGGTCTCAAAATCATCGTCGAACCCGTCTGATCCGAAGGTGGGGCAAGCATCTTGCTTGCCCTCGCCCAACCTCACCCCCCTACCGCCCCACCAAATCATCCCCGGTAAACAACTTCCGATCCGCCCCCGCCGACCGAATCTCAAAGTAACTCTCCGCCAGCTTGTGCAAATGATACGGCGTCCCCCACCGATCCACCAGCTGCCCCCCTTCTCCTAACACCCCGCTCCCCTCCGGGATCACCCTCAACCTCAGCGGATTCTTCCCCGACATCGCCCGCATCAAATCCGCGTTGTCCCCCACCGGCGGCCCCGGCCGATTCTGCATCGCCGTGAAATACTGACTGATCAACTGCCGCACAATTTCGAGATCCTTCTCAGGCGCCCCCTCCCGCCGCAACAACTCCGCCACCAAAGGCGATCCCCCCTCCGCCTGCTCCTTCTGCGTCAAAACCACCTCAGGCACCTGCTCCACCGAAGCCTCAACCAACGCTTCCCGCACCCCCGCCTCCTCACTCATGCCCCTCCGCTCCATCCCCACCCGCACCTCCTCACGCTTCACCCACAACCCCACCCCAAACGTCAACACCAGCGCCAGCAACGCCAGCCTCACCCGCCACTGAATCATGGCAAAAAGCCCAGCGGATTGCCCCCACTCGTCGTGTCGTAAAACGCCCCGATGTTCGGCAGCACCATCGACAAACTGCTCTTCGGCACCCCCAGCCAAAGCGCCAACTCCGCAAAATACTCATCCACACTCGTCGTCGGAATCAACCGCCCCCGACCCACATCCAGCGCATTGTCCTCAAACAATTCCGGATACTGCCCAAACACCCGCCGCCCCGCCAGCGCACCCCCCACCACCAACTGATTGCCACCCCACGCATGATCACTGCCCGCCCCGTTCGAAGTCAGCGTGCGCCCAAAATCCGATGCCGTAAACAGCGTCACCTTCTCCCCAAACCCCAGCACCTCCAACGTCCGGTAAAACGCTGTCACCACCGCGCTCATCCCCGTCAGTTGCCCGCTCATGCTCCGCAGCACCTCATCATGGTGATCCCATCCGCCATACTGAATGAAAAATGTCTGCCGCTTGTGTCCCATCGTCGCATGCCCCGCAATCGACTTCGCAATCCGCTGCATCGACCTCGAAAAATCACTGTCCGGCCACACCACCGACTCAGGCAAAGTCACATTCGTCGCCTCATTGAACAGCGTGTACGCCTCCATCGCTCCAATCTTCGACTTCTGAAACGCCTGCGTGAACAAATGGTCATAGTTCAGCGCCAACTGCTCATCCACCGCCCGCGTCCTCAGCGGCGTTAAACTCCATTGATTCGCATCCGCCGGGTCATACCCATCCAACGTCACCGCCCCATTCGCACCCACCGTGTACTCGATCGTATCCTGTCCACTCTGCCAGTAATTCGTCCCCGCCAGCGAGATGTTCATCGACACCAAATTCGACGTGTTCAAGCTCCGCAGCATGTCCGCCGCACGCCCCGCCCAACCCCTCGAAGACCGCGTGTTCGGCATCGACGTCTGCCACTGCTCGATCTGGTCCGAATGCGAAAACAACCCCAACGGCAACCGCTTCGACTCATCCCAAACCTGATTCTTCGCCGTCACCCGCTCCACCAGCGTCCCCACGTTCGCCACGAACGACGCCTTCCCCTCCTCAAACAACGCCTGCAATCCCGCCACCCCAGGATGCAACCCCAGCATCAACCCGGGATCCACCGTCGGCGTGATCGGCAATAGCGCATTCTTCGCCAACGCCAAATCCTTCCGCACCGCCTTGTATTCCGCATGCTCATCATCGCCACGTGGCACCAGCAAATTGAATGAATCAATTCCCCCCGGCAAAAACAAACACACCAGCGCCCGGTAATCATCCACTCCCGGCGCCGCCGCCGCCACACTGCCCGCCAGTCGCAGATTCAGCAGCGTGTTGATCAAAGGCGCCGCACCCATCCCCGCACAGGCGGCCTGGCGCAGGAAATGACGGCGTGGCAGTGGAGTTTTCATTAGCTCAAATCAACGTTGAATCGCATAGTCCGGCAGCGTGGAAATCAAATAGATCGCCATGTAAATCCGCTCCTTCTTCCAGTCCCAATAAGTCTCATTGATCGCCTCCACCGTCTCCCGAATGAGTTGGTGATGCACCGGATCCAGCATCCCCCCGGTCAACACCATGTCCAGCCGCCGCATCAAAGCCGGCACATCGTTATAAAGCGCCATCTCAGCCGCCACGTTCGCCCGCACCACCCGTGCCGAATTGCTGTCACCCCACCGATTGAACCCATTCCGAATCGCCGAATGATAATAGTTCGCCCCCGCCACCGCCGTCACCGCATTCAAAATCTGAAACTCCGGCGCCACCAAGTGCGCATCGTTGATCGGCCCCGCAGGACTGTACCCCGGCCGGAAAAAGTTGAACACACTCGGACTCGAAAGCGGCTGCTGCGCATGAAACTCATCCAAATACGAAAGCGGGTAAACCCCGCTCGTTGACCGCGCATTGAACGCCCGCGCCAATCCCGCCGACCGCAAGTACGGCTCCTTCATCTTCCCAAAGTTCGAACTCGCCAGCATCGCCACCGACCTCGCCTCCGTGTCCAAAAGCACCGCCTTGATCACCGCCTTCATGTCCCCGCGCACCCCCTTACCATTGTTCGCAAACGCCGCACTTACCCGTCCCACATACGCCGGACTCGGATTCGATGTCACCAGCCTCTGAATCAATCGATACCCCAAAAACGGCCCCATGTTCGGATGATTAAAAAGACAATCAATCGCCCCGTCAATGTCCGCCATCCCGGCCGTCCCCTTGTCCGGATTGCTGCTCGCCACCCGCGCCGGCAAAGTCACCCCATTGAGCAGCACCTTCGGCTCCAGATCATGATACTCATCCCACATCCGCATCGGATTGTTCCAGTCCTCAGGTGGCCACCAAAAACTCGTCCCCCTCGGCCCCCCGAAACTTAACCCCGTGAACACCCGCGCAAAATTCGTGATCGCCACATTGTCATACGTCGGAATCATCTGTCCACCCTCCAACCGCGGCGTCCCATCCTGATTCAATTCCCACAGCCCAATGCTGAACAACTGCATGATCTCCCGCGCAAAATTCTCATCCGGAAACGTCCCCAACGCCGCATCCGCCTTCCGGTTCTTCAAATGACTCAAATAGATCCCCATGCACGGATGCATCGTCACCCCCTTCAACAAATCCCGCGCATTCCCAAATGCTCCCCGCACCAGCACATCATAGAAATTCAACATCCCCCTCGGCTGATTCGACAACACATCCAACCGATCCGAAATCACGAACACCTCGCTCAACGCAAACGCCACCCGCTGTCTCAAAGGATCCGTCGCCGTCGGCCC
>Ga0164292_10003890_pt1 | contig 12183 bp, 10 predicted proteins | sample GEODES117metaG_FD_111486 | JGI IMG/M metagenome (GOLD analysis project Ga0164292, IMG submission 111486) | Eutrophic lake water microbial communities from Lake Mendota, Wisconsin, USA - GEODES117 metaG | ecosystem: Environmental > Aquatic > Freshwater > Lake | place: USA: Lake Mendota... | reverse complement strand
GGCTTGGATCGACCTGTAAAGACAGTTGCTGACCATATTCGATTTATGGGCTTGGAAGCAAACGTTAAATTACGCGTCGCACATGCTGGACGAAAGAATTATGTAGGTGTTTTGCAGGGCTTGATCAGCGGTGACGCTGATTCTGTTGATGCCAAGTTGGGTCTGTTAATTAAAAATACAGATGGCAGCGAGGCAATGTTTGAATTTACTCTGGCCGAGGTTGAAAAAACTCGGTTGGTTCCCGTAGTTGATTTCAAAGGAAGAAAATCATGAGTCGTGAAGTCCTCATGCTGGCTGACGCTTTAGCACGCGAGAAAAACGTTGAACGAGATATCGTATTCGAAGCACTTGAGATGGCCTTGGCCTCTGCAAGTAAGAAACGCTTCGATGAAGATGTGGATATTCGTGTTGCCATTGATCGCAACACTGGCGAATATGAAACATATCGTCGTTGGTTGGTTGTGCCAGATGAAGCTGGCCTACAAGAGCCAGACAAAGAGATTCTTTCATTTGAAGCGAAAGAACAAATTTCTGACATTGAAATCGGTGATTTCATTGAAGAGCAGGTTGAGTCTGTGGCTTTTGGCCGTATTGGTGCGCAAACAGCCAAGCAAGTCATCTTGCAGCGCATTCGTGATGCTGAGCGTGAGCAGATTTTGAATGACTATTTAGATCGTGGCGAAAATGTCATGACCGGTACAGTGAAGCGTGCCGATAAGAATGGTTTGATCATTGAATCTGGTCGCGTAGAAGCTTTATTGCGTCGCGATCAAATGATTCCAAAAGAAAACTTACGCAGCGGTGACCGTGTGCGCGGCTTTATTTTGAAAGTTGATCGTGAAGCCCGCGGCCCACAGATTGAACTGTCAAGAACAGCTCCTGATTTCTTGATCAAATTATTTGAGAATGAAGTTCCTGAAATGGAACAAGGTTTATTGGAGATCAAGGGCGCTGCTCGTGATCCTGGTATTCGTGCAAAGATTGCCGTTGTTGCACACGACAAGCGCATCGACCCAATTGGTACATGCGTGGGTGTGCGTGGTACACGCGTCACAGCAGTTCGTAATGAAGTTGCTGGCGAAGCGGTTGATATTGTTTTGTGGTCTGAAGATCCAGCGCAATTTGTGATTGGTGCTTTGGCGCCCGCTCAAGTTCAATCAATCATGGTGGACGAAGAGAAGCATGCGATGGATGTGGTGGTTGATGAAGAAAACTTGGCGATCGCGATTGGCCGCAGTGGCCAAAACGTTCGCTTGGCCAGTGAATTAACTGGATGGCACATCAACATCATGACTCCTGAAGAGTCTGCTCAGAAAACCGAAGAAGAATCAGAAAAGGTACGCGCCTTGTTCATGGATAAGTTGGATGTGGACCAAGAAGTTGCTGACATTTTGATTGAAGAGGGCTTCAATAGTTTGGAAGAAGTTGCCTACGTGCCTTTATCAGAAATGCTAGAAATTGATGCATTCGATGAAGATACGGTGAATGAATTGCGTACTCGCGCACGTGACTCGTTGTTAACGATGGAGTTGGCAAAAGAAGAGCGTGTTGAAGAGGTATCGCAAGATTTACGTAGCTTAGAAGGTATGACTACGAATCTTGTTGCCAAATTGGCAGAAGGTAATGTCCATACCCGTGATGACCTAGCGGAATTGGCTGTTGATGAGTTAGTCGAAATGACTGGTATTAACGAAGAAGACGCAAAAGCTCTCATTATGAAAGCTCGTGCACACTGGTTTAACTGATTCATAAGGGGTTCGCATGGCGACCACGACCGTAGAAGATTTGGCAAAAGAACTGAAGCGCACTCCAGCAGCATTGCTGGAGCAGCTTCAGGCTGCCGGAATTAATAAAACAGCAGCGGAAGATAAGTTGACTGAAAAAGATAAAACTAAATTGCTTGAGCATTTACAAGTGGCTCATGGTTCGGATACAACTGCACGCAAAAAAATTACTCTAACCAAGCGTGAAACCACTGAGATTCGCCAAGCAGACTCTGCTGGTAAAACTCGCACAGTACAAGTTGAGGTTCGCAAGAAGCGCGTATTAGTCAAGCGTGATGAGTCTGCTAAAGATGAGCCAGCCCCAGAAATTGAAAAGCCGGCAACAGTTTCAGTAGAAGTTGCCCCTGTCAGTATTTTGGATGATGCTGAGTTAGCGAAACGAGAAGCTGAGGCCAAGCGCCAGGCCGAATTATTGGCTCGTCAAGAGGCTGATATGCGAGCCGAGATTGAGCGTAAAGCTCGCGAAGACTCAGAAAAAGTTGAAGCAAAAACAAAAGCAGCAAAGGTCAGCAAAAAAGATAAAACAAGTCCTGAAGAAGCCCAAGCCAAAGCTGAATCTGAAGAAAAAGAAAAGGCAGCAGCAAATGCAGCTGCCAAAGTTCGTGATGATGAACTTGAAAATATACGCGTTCGTCGTGCCAAGGCTGAAGCTGAAGCTTTAGCAATCCGAGACATGATGAATGCTCCTGCCAGAGTTCTTAAGGCAGCCAAACCGCCTGAAGAAGAAAAGAAGGGCACACTTCATAAGCCAGTCAAGGCTGAGGGTGCTGATGAAAAGAAAAAAGATAAAGCTAAACCAGGCGCCAAGACCATTAAATCAACTGAGTCATCTTCAACCTGGCAAGAAGACGGTAAGAAGCGTGCAGGTGGATTGAAAACTCGTGGAGACACAACCGGTGGATCAGGCAACTGGCGCACAGGTGGTGGCAGAAGAAAAAATCAACAGCAAGCATCTGATGCGCCAACTAACTTTGTTGAGCCAACCGAGCCAGTGATAAGGGATGTTCATATTCCAGAAACAATCACGGTTGCAGAATTGGCTCACAAGATGTCAGTGAAAGCTGCAGAAGTGATCAAATTACTCATGGGCATGGGTCAGATGGTTACCATCAATCAAGTCTTGGATCAAGACACAGCCATGATCATCGTTGAAGAAATGGGTCACAAAGCTTTTACTGCCAAATTGGATGAGCCAGATACTGATTTATCAACAGAGGCACATGATGCTGAATTGATCACAAGACCACCAGTGGTGACTGTGATGGGTCACGTTGACCACGGTAAAACATCCTTGTTGGATTGCATTCGTCGCGCCAAAGTGGCATCAGGTGAGGCGGGTGGTATCACACAGCATATTGGTGCTTATCACGTAGAAACTCCTCGTGGCATGATCACATTCTTGGATACGCCGGGTCACGAAGCCTTTACGGCGATGCGTGCACGTGGTGCTCAAGCGACTGATATTGTTATTTTGGTGGTGGCTGCCGATGACGGCGTGATGCCACAAACCAAAGAAGCGATTGCTCATGCTAAAGCAGCGGGCGTTCCGTTGGTTGTCGCAATCAACAAAATTGATAAACCAGACGCCAATCCTGATCGCGTAAAGCAAGAACTGGTTGCTGAAGGTGTTGTTCCTGAAGAGTACGGTGGCGATTCACCATTCATTCATGTGTCCGCCAAAGCTGGCACAGGTATTGATGAGCTTTTAGAAAACGTTTTATTGCAAGCTGAAGTTCTTGAGCTCAAAGCTCCAAAAGAAGCTGCAGCCAAAGGCCTTGTGATTGAAGCTCGCCTTGATAAAGGTAAGGGTCCAGTTGCAACCATTTTGGTTCAATCGGGCACCTTGCGTCGTGGCGACATGATCTTGGCAGGTTCATCTTTTGGCCGTGTTCGCGCCATGTTGGATGAAAACGGTAAGCCTTGTAATGAGGCCGGCCCATCAATCCCTGTTGAGATTCAAGGTCTATCAGAAGTTCCAGCAGCAGGTGAAGAGGTCATCGCAGTTTCCGATGAGCGCAAAGCACGCGAAATCGCTCTATTCCGTCAAGGTAAGTTCCGCGATGTGAAGTTAGCCAAACAACAAGCCGTCAAACTTGAAAGCATGTTTGAAAACATGGGTGAGGGCAGCGTTGAGTCTAAGAACTTGCCAATCATCATCAAGGCGGATGTTCAGGGTTCTCAAGAAGCTTTGTCACAGTCATTGCAAAAGCTTTCAACAGCAGAAGTCAAGGTTGTGATTGTTCATGCAGCCGTTGGTGGTATTACCGAAACTGACATTAACTTGGCAGTGGCTTCTAAAGCTGTGGTGATTGGATTTAATTCTCGTGCTGATGCATTGGCCCGTAAGCTAGCAGAAGCCAATGGCGTTGATATTCGTTACTACAACATCATTTACGATGCGGTGGATGAAGTCAAAGCTGCCATGAGCGGCATGTTGACCCCAGAGAAGAGAGAAGAAATCACTGGCTTGGTTGAAATCCGTCAAGTCATTCAGGTATCTAAAGTTGGTTCTGTGGCAGGTTGTATGGTCCTTGAAGGTATCGTCAAGCGATCATCACGCGCACGCTTATTGCGTAACAACGTGGTTGTTTGGACTGGCGAATTAGATTCATTGAAGCGTTTCAAAGATGACGTCAAAGAAGTGAAGGGTGGTTTTGAGTGCGGTTTATCACTCAAGAATTACAACGACATCCAAGAGGGCGATCAACTAGAAATATTTGAAGTTACAGAAGTGGCAAGAACGCTTTAATAACTTTTAATAAAGAACATGCCTGTAAAAAATCATCGCAATCAACGAGTGGCCGACCAAATCCAAAGGGATTTGGCCGAGCTCATTCCGCGCGAGATTCGTGATTCCAAAGTTGGGTTGATCACCTTGCAGGCAGTCGAGTTAACCACTGACATGGCGCACGCAAAAATCTTCTTCACCGTGCTTGGTGCCGAACCAGAATATGCTTTGGCTGCTTTGCGTGAAAAAGCTGGTTATTTACATTCATTGCTGTTTAAGCGTTTACACATTCACACTGTCCCGACCTTGCATTTTCATCATGATGAATCTGTGGCACGGGGCGTTGAAATGTCACGTTTAATCGATCAAGCGCTGCGCGACGATAAGGCTTAATCATGCCCCAAGGTATTCACGGGGTGGTTCTTCTGGATAAGCCAGAAGGAATCAGCTCACAAACCGCAGTCACACTTGTCAAGCGCGCATTTGATGCGGATAAAGCCGGACATACGGGCACATTAGATCCTATGGCAACTGGTTTGTTGCCAGTGTGCTTGGGCGAAGCAACAAAATACTCGCAAGATTTGTTGGATGCAGATAAAACGTATTTAGCAACCATCAAATTTGGCGAAAAAACCTCTACAGGTGATGTAGAGGGTGAAGTGATTGAAGTCAAAGATGCTAATTTTGATGTAACTGATATATATCTTTTACAAGAAAAATTAGCTGAAGTAGCGCTGAAGTTCACGGGTCAAATTGCACAGATTCCGCCAATGTATTCAGCTTTAAAGCGTGATGGTAAGCCTTTGTATGAATATGCGCGTGCAGGCGAGACTTTGGAGCGGGAAGCAAGAATTGTCACAATTCATTCTTTAAAATGGATTCATATTGAATGGCCTGTGGCTCAGTTAGAAGTTTCATGCAGCAAAGGAACGTATGTCAGAACCTTGGCTGAGGACATTGGCGATTATTTAGGTGCTGGCGCTCATTTGATTGGCTTGCGTCGGGAAAAGGTGGGCCATTTGAGTTTAGGGCATGGCGTGACTTTGGAAGCTATTAAAAATAATCACCAAGATAAAAATATCAAGCCTGAGTATTTACTGCCAGTAGATGCTCTCGTACAAGACCTCAATTCATTGAGGCTTACAAATGAAGAGGCAGATCGCTTGCGTCTTGGGCAAAGAGTCCCAGTCAATAAAGCGGGAAGTAATGAAGAATTAATGAGGATTTATCGTGGCACGATTGAATCTTGTAATTTTATGGGTACCGCAGATTGGCGCAAGGGTGTATTGCACCCACGTCGTTTGATTGCCCAAGCAGCAGCAGTAACGAATTTAACCAATTGAAAAAAGTGAAAGCAGAACCATGAGTAATATTCGCGCCTTAAGAAACATCGCCATCATTGCCCACGTTGACCACGGTAAAACAACCTTGGTGGATCAACTTCTTCGTCAATCAGGCACATTCCGTGAGAATCAAGCGTTAACAGAGCGTGTGATGGATTCAAATGATATTGAAAAAGAACGTGGTATCACGATCTTGTCAAAGAACTGTGCGGTTGAGTATGAAGGCACACACATCAATATCGTTGATACCCCAGGACACGCGGACTTCGGTGGAGAAGTTGAGCGCGTTCTCTCAATGGTCGACGGTGTATTGTTATTAGTGGATGCTGTTGAAGGCCCTATGCCTCAAACACGCTTTGTGACGAAAAAAGCCCTAGCGCTTGGTTTGAAGCCTATCGTTGTGGTTAACAAAGTGGATCGTCCAGGCGCACGTATTGATTATGTTGTTAATGCAACATTTGAACTATTCGATAAATTAGGTGCAACCGAAGAGCAGTTAGATTTCCCAGTTGTTTATGCATCTGGTTTAACGGGATACGCTGGTTTAACGCCTGATGTGCGTGAAGGCACGATGGCACCTTTGTTTGAAACGGTCTTGAAATACGTGCCGATTCGTGACGAAGACCCAGACGGTCCTTTGCAATTTCAGATTTCATCAATTGATTACAACAGCTATGTTGGAAAAATTGGCGTGGGTCGTATCAGCCGCGGCACAGTAAAAACTGGTCAAGCAGTTATTTGTCAAAACGGTCCAGATGGCACACCATTCAATGGCCGCGTTAACCAAGTACTAAAATTTCAAGGTCTTGAGCGCGTTCAGGTAGATCAGGCTGCTTCAGGTGACATCGTTTTGATTAACGGTATCGAAGATTTAGCAATTGGCACAACAGTGTGTGCACCAGATAAAGTTGATCCATTGCCGATGTTAAAAGTCGATGAGCCAACACTAACAATGAACTTCATGGTGAACACCAGCCCATTGGCTGGTCGTGAGGGTAAGTTCATTACAAGCCGTCAGATTCGTGATCGTTTGCAACGTGAGTTGAAGTCAAACATGGCTTTGCGCGTTAATGACACACCAGATGACACCGTATTTGAAGTTTCAGGTCGTGGTGAATTGCACTTGACCATCTTGATTGAAAACATGCGTCGCGAAGGTTATGAGTTAGCTGTTTCTCGCCCACGCGTTGTTTTCCATGAAGAAAATGGCGTGAAGATGGAGCCGTTTGAGAACTTAACGGTGGACGTTGAAGACACCACGCAAGGTGGCGTGATGGAAGAGTTGGGCAAGCGTAAAGGCGAGCTTCAGGACATGGTTTCAGACGGTAAAGGTCGTACACGTCTTGAGTACAGAATCCCTGCACGTGGCTTGATCGGTTTCCAAGGCGACTTCTTAACAATGACACGTGGTACAGGTTTGATGAGTCACACATTTGATGCTTACGGCCCGATGAAAGAGGGTATGGTTGGGGAGCGTCACAATGGTGTGTTGATCTCGCAAGACGATGGCGAAGCAGTGGCATATGCTTTATGGAAGTTGCAAGATCGCGGTCGCATGTTTGTAGTTCCAGGTGATGCGCTATACGAAGGCATGGTGATTGGTATCCACAGTCGTGACAATGACTTAGTTGTGAACCCGATTAAAGGCAAGCAATTAACTAACGTGCGTGCATCAGGTACTGATGAAGCTGTTCGCCTCGTGCCATCTATTCAGATGTCTTTAGAGTACGCAGTAGAATTTATCGCTGAAGATGAATTGGTGGAAGTCACACCAAAGAGTATCCGTCTTCGCAAGCGTTACTTGAAAGAACATGAGCGCAAGAAGGCAAGTCGTCCTTCTGGCGTTTAACTAGTAATAATTGAGCTAATGCATAAAGCCGCAACCATCAAGTTGCGGCTTTATGGTTTCTAAAATAGCAAAAAATACCAGCTATCATGGACATTAAAAACGGTGTTGGCCCCAGCAAAGTATTTATTAAAAATACTGAAAAAGCCTATACTTATCTAATTGATTTTTTAGTTGAAAAATTTCCTCAAATCCCAAAAGAAGAGTGGGTAAAGAGGATGGATCAAGGCCTCGTTCTAGACGAAGAGGGCATCCCACAATCTACGAGCGATCAGTGTCGAACCAATGCCTTCATCTACTACTACCGAAGTATTGAGGTAGAGGAATCGATCCCTTTTCAGGAGTTAATTGTTTATGAAGATGAGCATTTACTCATTGCTGATAAACCTCATTTTTTACCCGTTACTCCAGCAGGACATTACTTACAAGAAACGCTACTCGTACGCCTAAAAAATAAAACAGGCATTAAAGATTTAGCTCCGATACATAGAATCGATCGAGAGACTGCTGGTTTGGTGGCATTCTCAAAAAAGGCGCAGGATCGTAATCTTTATCAAGTTTTATTCAGAGAGCGTCAAATTCAAAAGACTTATGAGGCGATTGCACCTTACCAAGAACATCTGAAAGATCAGTTCCCAATCGAGCGCATGAGCAGAATTGAAGAGTCTGATATTTTTATTCAGATGCAAGAAGTTTCTGGCGAAGCTAATTCAGACACAGTGATTCAATTGTTGGAAGTGAGCAAGCCGTGGGCCAGATATCAGCTTGAGCTTGGCACTGGTAAGAAGCATCAATTAAGGGTTCATATGAATGCCTTAGGAATGCCGATCAAACATGACAAGATTTACCCGAATATCATCACACAACCTAAGATGGGTAAAGACTTTTCAGAGCCTTTGCAGCTTTTAGCCAAACAACTGAGTTTTAAAGATCCCGTGACGCAGTTGGAGCATGAGTTTCAGAGCTCGTATGTACTTTCTCTATAAAATCGCATCATGTCAATGACTCCTAAACGTTTAGCCGTTGCCCCAATGATGGATTGGACTGATCGTCAGTGCCGAACCTTTCATCGCAGCCTGACTAAAGGCGCAGTTCTCTACAGTGAGATGGTGACGACTGGCGCATTGATTCATGGCGATGTACCGCGACATTTAGATTTTGATGAGATTCAGCATCCAGTGGTTTTACAGTTGGGTGGAAGTGAGCCTGATGATCTGGCTAAGTCAGCAAAATTAGCGCAACAGTGGGGCTATGATGAAGTTGATTTGAACTGTGGCTGTCCTTCTGAGCGAGTTCAGCGTGGATCATTTGGCGCTTGCTTGATGGCTGAACCAGATTTGGTGGCTGATTGCGTGAAGGCCATGGTAGATGCTGTTGATATGCCCATCACCGTGAAGCACCGCATTGGCTTGAATGACATGAACATCCAAAATAACCCACAGGACTACCAGTTCACCTTGGATTTCATTTGCAAAGTAGCTCAAGCGGGAGCCAGTCAAGTCACGATTCATGCTCGTAATGCAGTATTAAAGGGTTTGTCTCCAAAAGAAAATAGAACCATTCCACCACTGCGTTATGAGATGGCAAAACAATTGCGCTTAGATGCGCAAAAACACTTTCCTCATTTAAAAGTTCTCCTGAACGGAGGCTTAGAAAAAAATGGAGATATTGCGCGTCATTGGAATGACTTTGATGGTTTCATGATTGGCCGAGCTGCTTACCATACGCCAGGGATGATGTTGGATTGGGATGAGATGTTAGAGACCAATGGTCAGGCATTCGGGCATTTTTTTGGCATTGACCAATGGAACAGAATCACAGAAGAATTAATTAAACAATGCACTCGCTGGCTGAAGCATTGTAAAGCCACCAATCAAGTCTTCCATATGGCAGCCATTACCCGCCACATTCTTGGTTTGGCTCATGGCAAAGGTGGATCTAAGCATTGGCGCAGAAAGCTCTCTGACTACCGTTTATTGGGGGCAGTCAAGACTGAAGGGGACATCAGAGCCTTTTTTGAGGATGCCAATCAAGAATTAAGGATGCATGTTGAACAAGAGGACCTTGACGGGTTATAATCTTTTTTCTCTACGGTGGCTGTAGCTCAGTTGGTAGAGTCCAGGATTGTGATTCCTGTTGTCGTGGGTTCGAGCCCCATCAGCCACCCCAAATTCATTAAAGAGCTCCAGTTGAAGGAGCTCTTTTATTTTTTGATCATTTCAGTAATACCGCTGAATGACTGCTGATGTATCAACATAGCCCTAAAGGCTTTTTATGAAAAAAATTTCAACGTTAATTGCCGTGGCGGCATTTGGTTTTTCTTCCCCTATTTTTGCTAATGGCGAGGCAACCTATAAACAAGTATGCATGGCTTGTCACACATCAGGTGTAGCTGGCGCGCCAAAATTAGGAGATAAGGCAAAGTGGGCACCTTTGATCAAAGAGGGTCAAACTATTTTGACCGCTCATGGTTACGTTGGCATCCGAGCCATGCCTGCAAAAGGCGGTAAATCAGATCTTAGTGTTGATCATTTTGCAAAAGCCTTGGTGTATATGGTGAACCAATCGGGCGGTGCATGGAAAGATCCTGATGCCAAAATGCTAAAAGCCATTGATGTAGAAATTGAAGCACGTAAAATAGAATTGGCCAAGAAAAAATAAACCAAAACATTTGGGTGTGCGTTAATAAAAATGGCTTCAATAATGAAGCCATTTTTATTATGGGTTTTACCCACAAGCTGAAACCTAAGCAAACCAGATCCTATGGGTTTTGATGGAAATAAACCATCAAGCTAATTAGTACTGCAGCAATCGATATTTGACCAATAATTGTTCGGTGAGTCAGTTTATGGACAATACGATTTTCAAGATTCTCCATATCCCGAGCTATATCTATTCTGAGATCTCTAAAGCTGTCCCATAAATTAGTAATTTGCATTCTTAGGTCTTTGATTTCACCTTTTACTTCTTTGATATCACTTTTTAATTCGTTTCGTACCTGATGTAACTCCTCTTTTGTAGCCAAATCTTTTTGGTTTCTTGACAAATCATTCATTGCGCGGCTGAGACTGCAGGCTTGAGTGTTGTTAAAGCCATTGGCTTCAAAAGTTTCTTTTAGTTTTAAGGTGTCGATCATAGCGTCTCCCTTGATGCAAAGACAATAATTTATATTATTTATAAGCAAATGACAAATCAACAAAAATGATAGTGAGTCAGCTGTGAGCTTATTAAACGCCGAATAGTTTTGTGTTCATGAGAAAATCCTCTTTGTGAAAACTTTTTTTAACATCTTCGCCCACGGCTTTCTTTGGTTGTTAGCGATTATTCCTTATCGTTGGACTGTGGCCATTGGTCATGCCTTGGGCTCTATTGCGCCAATGTTCTCAAAGTCCCGCGTGAAGATTGTGAATGCCAATCTAAAAGCTTGCTTTCCAAGCCTCACTCAAGAGGAGAGAGGTGTCTTAGCGAAACAGCACTGGCGTTTATTGGGTAGAAGCTTTGCTGAACGCGGTCGCCTTTGGTTGGGTAGCGCTGAATCAATCAATCAATTTGTGACGGTGTATCCCGAAGTCGATATGAGCGATGGCAAACCTCGCTTATATGTCAGCATGCACATGGCAGGCATTGAAGCTGGTTTGATCGCTATTACCATGCACCTTAAAAAAATCAAAGCAGCACCCGGTATAACTTTGTATGTCTTTATGAAAAACGATTACTTTGAACCGCGCATCAAAAAATGGCGTGAACGTTTTGGCGCAAAGATGTTACTCAGAGAGAGTCATGGTCGTGAGTTAATACGCGAAGCACGCAAAGGCACTTTTGTGTGCTTATCACCAGACATGGATTTGGGTAGAAGAGATTCTGAGTTTGTGCCATTCTTCGGTGTGCCAACCAATACAGTTTTAGCAGTTTCTAAAATGGCAAAATTAGCGGGCGCTGAAGTTTGCCCAATTTTTACAACTTTAAGAGCTGATCAATCTGGCTACGACTGCCATGTTGGTAAACCTTGGCCTAACTTTCCAACGGATGATCCTGTGGCGGATACGATTCGCATGAATCAATATTTTGAAGAAGTGATTCAACCAAGAATTCCAGAGTACTACTGGATACACAAGCGCTTTAAGAATAGACCTGAGGGCGAGCCGTCTATTTATTAAGAATTGATCAAAGACCGCCAGGTCTGATCAGGCCAACAGCAAGCCCCTCAACTGTGATCTCGTGACGACGTGGATCAACAATGATATTTTCAAAATCAGGATTCTCAGCAATCAATTCAATTTTGATTCCGTGAGGACCTTTGGATTGTGACCAGCGTTTGACTGTCACTTCATCATCGAGTCGAGCAACAATGACCTCACCATTTCTGGCTTCAGTGGTTTTTTTGACGGCCAAATAGTCGCCATCCAAAATGCCTGCGTCACGCATGCTCATGCCGCGAACTTGCAAAAGATAATCTGCACCTTTATCAAACAAAGATGGGTC
>Ga0164292_10003889_pt1 | contig 12183 bp, 11 predicted proteins | sample GEODES117metaG_FD_111486 | JGI IMG/M metagenome (GOLD analysis project Ga0164292, IMG submission 111486) | Eutrophic lake water microbial communities from Lake Mendota, Wisconsin, USA - GEODES117 metaG | ecosystem: Environmental > Aquatic > Freshwater > Lake | place: USA: Lake Mendota... | reverse complement strand
GCTGGTGCTGAATGCCATTAGCTTCCTCACCTTCGTTGCTGCCGTATTCTTCATAGCAATCAGAGGTTTTCATCTGTCGATTGAATTCACAGGTGGAACGGTCATGGAGGTGAACTACGCTCAGACCGCTCAACTCGACAAGGTGCGTTCCGCATTGACGGGGCTCGGATACACCGACTTTCAAGTGCAGAACTTTGGTACCTCGCGGGACGTCATGATCCGGCTACCACTTGCGGCAGGACAAAGCTCAACGACACAAAGTGACACCGTGATGAAGGCGCTAAAGGCGTCAGACTCCACGGTCGAATTGCGACGCGTTGAATTCGTTGGTCCTCAAGTGGGTAAGGAACTTGTTGAGAACGGGTTGCTAGCCCTGCTTTTTGTGGTGATTGGCATCACGATATATCTTGCAGTGCGTTTCGAATGGAAGTTCGCTGTCGCTGGTGTGCTGGCGAACCTCCATGACGTGGTGATTATTCTCGGCTTCTTTGCGTTTTTTCAGTGGGAGTTTTCTCTCTCTGTTTTAGCAGGCATACTGGCGGTTCTTGGGTATTCGGTAAACGAATCCGTGGTGATCATGGACCGAATTCGTGAAAACTTCCGTCGGGATCGTGGCGCAACCGTCCGCGAAGTTATTGATGGCGCCATCACACAAACCATTTCTCGAACCATCATCACGCACGGCTCTACGCAAATGATGGTACTGGCCATGCTCATTTTTGGTGGTCCCACCCTGCACTACTTTGCCCTCGCACTCACAATCGGCATTTGGTTTGGTATTTATTCTTCCGTGTTTGTGGCTGCCGCCATTGCGATGTGGCTCGGCATCAAACGCGAAGACATGATTAAACCAATCAAAAAGGCCGATGAAGTCGAAGAGGTTTATCAAGAATAATTTTTCTGCCCACGGGATCAACACCCGCTCCGGCAATATCATGAAAAACAAAGACAATGCTGTACCGGGTGATAAACCCGCAAATCCAAAAAGAGTATTCATTCGCACCTTCGGGTGCCAGATGAATGAATACGACTCCGACAAGATGCTCGATGTGCTTGGCCAAGAGCGCGGGGTCGTCGTCACAAATAATCCTGAAGATGCGGACGTCATCCTCTTTAATACCTGCTCGGTGCGCGAAAAAGCGCAGGAAAAAGTATTTTCAGATCTCGGCAGAGTCAAACATCTTAAGGCCTTAAACCCAGATCTCATCATTGGCGTAGGCGGTTGCGTTGCCAGTCAGGAAGGCAGCTCTATTGTCGATCGCGCCCCCTATGTCGATGTCGTGTTTGGACCTCAAACGCTACACCGGCTACCCGATCTAATTGCACGGCGCAAGGCCGAAGGCCGTTCACAAGTCGACATCAGTTTCCCTGAAATTGAAAAGTTTGATGCGATGCCTCCGGCGCGCGTGCAAGGCGCTACCGCCTTCGTGTCGATCATGGAAGGCTGCAGCAAGTATTGCAGCTTTTGTGTCGTGCCCTATACCCGTGGTGAAGAGATGTCACGGCCTTTCGAAGATGTGTTGATCGAAGTCGCTGACTTGGCCGATCAAGGCGTAAAAGAAGTGACCTTGCTTGGTCAAAACGTCAATGCGTACCGCGGCAAGATGGCGGAGGACGAACACGGCAAGGCCGAGATCGCCGACTTTGCGACGCTACTGGAGTATGTGCACGAGATTCCCGGCATCGAACGCATTCGCTACACAACATCGCATCCAAAGGAAATGACTGCGCGCATGATCGACGTCTATGCGCGTCTACCAAAGCTTGTCTCTTTTTTACACTTACCAGTGCAGGCGGGTAGCGATCGTGTACTCGCCGCGATGAAGCGTGGCTACACCGCGATTGAATTCAAATCGGTCGTACGCAAGCTGCGGGCTGCACGTCCCGGCTTGACGCTTTCTTCAGACTTTATTGTTGGCTTCCCAGGAGAAACCGAAGAAGACTTCGAAAAGACAATGAAACTTATCGACGATATCGGCTTTGACACGTCGTTCTCGTTTGTCTATTCGCGTCGACCAGGTACGCCTGCCGCCGACCTGACCGACGATACGCCACAAACCCTAAAACTTCAGCGCCTTCAAAAACTACAAGCGCGCATTAATGAACAAGCCCACGCCATCGCACGCAGCATGGTGGGCTCAACACAACGCATCCTAGTAGAAGGCACGTCCACACGCGATACAAACGAATTAAGTGGCCGCACAGAAAACAATCGCATCGTGAATTTTGCTGGTCACCCACGCTTAATCGGTCAAATGATTGATGTCGTGATCACCGATGCAATGACTAACACCTTTCGTGGACGTGTGGCACACACATGAGTCGCTCACCCGCCAAAACTTCGACGCGTGGTCGCGTCGTCCCAGTAAAAATCAAACTGGAAGGCGGCAACCAGCAGCTTTCTAATCTGTGCGGACCATTAGATGAAAATCTGCGACGAATCGCGGATGGCCTTGATCTGGATCTTTCTCGACAAGCGGATACGATTTCCCTGCGGGGCCCTTACGCCGAAGCTGCGGGAACAATGTTGTTAGCCTTGTATGAGCGTGCCGCACAGCGTGCGCTGTCTATTGATGACATACAGCTTGCCTTAGTTGAGATTGGCGTTGGCCGCTTAGCGCATCCAGCCGTTCAGCAATTCGATCCCAAAGATTTTCCGCCGCTCGATGATGAAAGCGGTACGATCGCGCTACGCACGCGCCGCAGCGATTTGCGTCCTCGCACGCCACGTCAGCGGGACTACCTGAACAACATTTTGAAGCATGACATTACTTTCGGAGTCGGCCCTGCCGGCACGGGCAAGACCTGGCTCGCAGTCGCCTGCGCAATTGATGCCATGGAGCGCGACACAGTTCAGCGTCTTATTTTGACGCGGCCCGCTGTCGAGGCAGGCGAGCGTCTGGGGTTCTTACCCGGAGATCTCGCACAAAAAGTCGATCCGTATTTGCGGCCGCTCTACGACGCGTTATACGACTTAATGGGTTTTGAACGCGTACAACGTCTGTTTGAAAAACAAACCATTGAGATCGCACCGCTTGCCTACATGCGAGGACGCACGCTGAATCACGCCTTTGTGATCCTAGATGAAGCACAAAACACTACGCCAGAACAAATGAAAATGTTTCTGACACGTATCGGTTTTGGCAGCAAAGCAGTCATCACTGGCGACCCTTCGCAAGTCGATCTCCCCAAAGGCCATAAAAGTGGACTCGCCCATGCTGTTCAGGTGTTGCAAGATGTGAAGGGAATTGCGATGACCAAATTCACTAGCAAAGATGTTGTGCGTCATCCTTTAGTTGCGCGCATCGTGGATGCCTATGAGCAAGCCGAACAAACCAACAATTAAGCTCACACTAGCAGTTCAATACGGCGTGTCAGCACCGCTTCTGCCGCGCTGGCGCATTCGGCGCTGGGTACAACGCGCCTTGATAGCCGCCCTGCGGGATCAAGCTTTTAAGTTTTCTACGTTTGCGGTGGTCGTAAGAATAGAAGGCACCGCGGAGGCGCACGCCCTTAACGCGCAGTATCGTGACAAAGACTACGCCACCAACGTTTTAACCTTTGAATACGGTTTGGCGCCAGATGGCAGTGCCTCGGCCGACATCGTGCTGTGCTTGCCGATTATTAAGCAAGAAGCGCGCGCGCAACGCAAAGACTTTCTTTGTCATGCGGCACACCTGACCGTACACGGAACATTGCACGCGCTCGGTTACGACCACTTACGCGTCCGTGATGCAAAAAAAATGGAAGCCCTTGAAATTGAAATTCTTGCCGAAATGGGAATAAGTGATCCTTATTACCTTGCGTAACGCTGATCTAGGACTCCATTTTTCGGGGTTATATAACGAACCGGCGACTTTCAGGTTATCCTAAGGGTTCCTCCACTCTGTCCCCGGACAATGTCAGATCCCTATCCTGCTGCCGAAGTGACCAGTCCTTCGGCCAAGTCAAACAGACCCCGCCTGCTAGATCGCCTGCTTTCCCTTATGCGCCGTGAGCCCGAAGATCGGGAAGGTATCGTATCGGTGCTCGAGGCCGCGCGCGAACGTAATCTCATCGATGCCGACGCCTACTCAATGCTGAAAGGCACCTTGGCTGTTGCCGAACAGACCGCGATGGATGTCATGGTGCCGCGGGGCAGGATGGATATGCTTGATGTCGAGGAGCCAATCACCGCCCTCATGCCTGAAATCATCGAGACCGCACACTCGCGCTTCCCAGTGTTTGAAGGCAGTCGTGACAATATCATCGGTATTGTGATGACCAAAGATCTCCTACGTTTGATGGTGACTCCCGATCTATCTCTCAAAGACTTCGTCCGTCCTGCGATTTTCATACCTGAAACAAAACGCTTGAATGTCTTGCTACAAGAGTTCAGACGCAATCGGAACCACCTAGCGATTGTGATTGATGAACATGGTGGCATCACAGGGCTGGTCACACTCGAAGATGTACTCGAACAAATCGTCGGATCGATCGAAGACGAGTATGACGTCGATGGAGAGAAAACCATTTTTTCTGATGGTATACGCGCTTGGCGTATTCTTGCTACAACTGAAATCGAAGCGGTCAACGCGGCACTGAACACTGACATTCCAATAGGTGAGTACGATACCGTTGGCGGATGGCTGGCACACGAGCTTGGAAGAATTCCCAAGCGGGGCGACATTCAACAGCACGGAGACTATCGGTTTGAAGTCATGCGTGCCGATGCACGACGTGCGCTATGGTTGCGCGTGAAACAGCGTACGGGAGCTGAATCCCTCCGGGTTCCCCAAACACTGTGAGGCACTTCTGGCTCAAATGGCGTTTAGCCTTTGGGCTACTCGCCGCAGGTGCAACGCAAGCGCTCACTTATGCACCAGAGCCTCTGCCGAGTTGGTCCCTCAGCTTGGTCCAGTTCGCTACGATGGCGCTGCTGGTGGCTTGCGTCTGGCGCGCTCCGAGTCCGCTATACGCCGCTCGTCGCGCCTGGCTCTTCGGGCTAGCGCACTTTGCAGTTGGGCTTTACTGGCTAACGATCAGTATGCATGTGTACGGTTTGATGCCACTGCCCCTTGCCATTGCTTCGCTGCTCGCGCTCAGCGGCTATCTTTCACTTTTTATCGCACTTGCCGCTTGGTTGACGAAGCGCATTGGCTTTGACCCAACGCGCGCACCGAACGTGCTGGGTGCGCCAGTTTGGGCTGCCCTCATTTGGGCCGCTGCCTGGACGCTTAGTGAATGGTTACGGGCAAACTTGTTCACTGGTTTTCCTTGGTTAAGTAGCGGCTACGCACATGTGGATAGCTGGTTCGCGCCATGGGCAAGCCTGCTCGGTGTGTACGGGGTATCTTTTATCACCGCCTTTGTGGCTGCAGTGATCGCAGGGCTGATCATGAAAGACCCACAACAGCGCGAGGCCTCTCAACCGTCGTACGCAATAGCAGGTGTCATCGCACTGATAATCGGACTACTTGGCTGGGGTCTTGGGAAAATAAACTGGACAAAACCAATCGGCTCACCAATCGCCTTGCGCCTCATACAAGGCAATATCGAACAAGGGCTCAAATTTACGCCAGCTCACTTGCAAGAGGCGATCGCGCAGCATCTAAAGTTGGCCCAAACACCAACCCCAACAAATAGCCCAACACCAGCGGCCATCCTTTTACCTGAGACGGTACTGGCCGTTTTTCAGCATCAACTCGCACCCTCGGTTTGGCAGGCGTGGATCGAGGTGGCAAAGAAACAGTCTGCAACACTGCTGATGGGAAGCGCGCTTTTCAACGCACAGGACCGCAGCTATACCAACAGCGTGATCGGCATCACCCCAGACACGACCGTCGAACAAGTCCAACTCGCGGCAACTGGTTTGCGCTATGACAAGCATCACTTAGTTCCTTTCGGAGAATTCATCCCCTGGGGCTTTCGTTGGTTCGTGGACTTGATGTCAATTCCGATGGGCGATTTCCATCGCGGCGCGAAAACCCAGCCTCCATTCCTCGTGAAAGACCAACTCATTGCTGCAAACATTTGCTACGAAGATATCTTCGGCGATGAACTGCTTAGCGCAATTGGCCAAGCGCCGAATGTGGCATCCACCATATCCGGCGCGACCATCCTTGCTAACTTTAGCAATCTTGGTTGGTTTGGTGACTCCTGGGCACTGCGGCAACACTGGCAAATGGCACGTATGCGCTCCATCGAAACCTCTCGACCAACGGTGCGCGCAACAAACACCGGCGTTACTGGCGCAATCAATCAGCACGGACAAGTGATCGCAACATTACCCACGCATCGTGCTGGTGTGTTGGATGTCAGTGTGCAAGGACAGCAAGGTACAACGCCCTATGCACGCGTCGGCGACTGGGCAAGTTTGCTGCTATCGCTTGCCATACTGAGCGCAGCGCTGTTGATGAAAGTACGCGTTAATAACCGCGAGCACCCAAACGCATGAGCGCAGTCCGCATAGAAGCGCTCGACCGGATAGGTGACATTAACGCCAAACTATGGGATGCACTTGTCAGCGAAACCGGTGGCTCTGTTTTAAGCAGCCACGCCTTTTTAAGCGCCTTTGAAGAATCAACAAGTGTCTCCATCAAGACTGGCTGGCAACCCAAGCACGTCATCTTGCGCGACGAGTCGGGCGCACTAATTGCCGCAGTGCCTCTTTATGCGAAAAGCCACTCGTACGGTGAATTCGTCTTTGACTGGGCATGGGCCGAGGCTTACGAGCGCCACGGACTCGCCTACTACCCAAAGTGGCTAAGTGCGATCCCCTTCACACCCGTGCCAGGTGCCCGACTACTCTGTGCCCCACAGAACCGAGCGCTGGCGGCACGCGCACTGGTGCAATGGGCTAAAGAAAGCAAACTCTCCTCCCTGCATGTCCTCTACACCTCACCAGAGGACCAAGAGGCGCTTTGCGAAGCGGGATGCATGCCTCGCACGCATACCCAGTTCCACTGGCTAAATAAGGGCTGGGAGAGCTTCGACGACTTTCTCGCCAGCCTAACCCAGAGCAAGCGTAAAAAAATTCGCGCCGAGCGTCGCAAAGTAAGAGAAGCTGGCGTCACCACCCGCGTGTTAACCGGCAGCGAGATTCAAGCATCCGACTGGGAGTTTTTTTATCATTGCTATGCAAACACGTATGCTCTGCGAGGTAACCCGCCGTATTTGACACCCGCTTTTTTTACTTGGGTCGGACATACACTTTCCGAGCATTGTGTTGTGACCCTCGCCTACCGAGACCACAAACCGATTGCCTCCTCACTGCTCTGGCTAGATACTGTCAACGGGCAGCGCAAACTGTATGGACGATACTGGGGTGCAGTCGAGCATGTCGACTGCCTCCACTTTGAACTGGCCTACTACACCCCCCTTGAGTGGGCGCTCTCGCACGACATCGCAGTGATCGAAGGTGGGGCCCAAGGCGAGCACAAACTTGCGCGAGGGTTCGAGCCGGTACAGACTGTATCGGCGCACTGGTTGGCTCACCCAGGATTCGCCGATGCGGTCGAAAAGTTCCTGGAGAAAGAGCGCATGGGGGTCAACCAATATGTCGGCGCCCTAAAATCGCCTTTTCGAGCGGAAATCGGCGATTGATCAAGGCTTTACAGACGCCCCCCGACTTGCGCTAGAGCCAAAATTTGTGCATAATCCCGTTTCTTCGCTAACGACACACTGCGGGCTGTATGCCGAGTGCCAAAATCGAAGGCAGTCCCTCCAAAGCGCTATCAGTTCGGTTCTTTAGTGGTCTGTGCTGAAATTTTTGGGGGTATAGCTCAGCTGGGAGAGCGCTTGCATGGCATGCAAGAGGTCAGCGGTTCGATCCCGCTTACCTCCACCAGTTAAAGCGAAGAATGCATTAGTCCTGTCCCCTTCGTCTAGAGGCCTAGGACATCACCCTTTCACGGTGAGTACAGGGGTTCGAATCCCCTAGGGGACGCCAGTTTTCTGGTTCGTTTAGTAGGCAGTAACCGCTGCGGAGCGGTAGTTCAGTTGGTTAGAATACCGGCCTGTCACGCCGGGGGTCGCGGGTTCGAGTCCCGTCCGCTCCGCCAAGCACGTCCGCACAAGCATGTGCCACATCGTCAACCTCGACCCGCCTTATCTCCAGAGATGCATCTCTGGGGGTCACGTATCTTGCATACGACCGGTCCCAGAACCATTCTGGATTAGGCTCGTGCAACACTGTCACATAAGGCACACAGGCTAACTGCGCCAGATGGCTCGGACCACAATCATTCGTCACCACCAATCGCGCCCCCGACATCAGCCGACATAGCTCGCCGAGCGGACGATTTTCAAAAATCAAAACATCTGAGCGCGCTAAGCTCTTAAGCACTGCTGCCTCGGCACTTTCGTCTGGGCCAAGAACAAACCCAAAGCTCATGTCAGGCGAGAGCTGGCCTTTCAACACATCACACAAGGCTAAAAAGGACTCGAGCGGCCAACGTTTGTAAGGTCCTGCGCCCCCACCGGGAATCATCATCACCAAACCGGACGGCAATTCTTTCGAGGGGGCCACCGCAAGCGCCGCGATGCAGTTCTTTGCGGCAGTTTCGGGATCAAACGGCGATAACTCGCCAAGTAAGCGCATGTTTGATAGAGCCATGTATTCAGACCAATCTTTTTTATGTCGATGGCTCCAAATGAAATCAGTCAAGCGGGCATTACTAAAACCGAGTCGATACTCCGGTCGACGCAAAATACCCACTGCTCCGTAGCGCTCACTCGCGAAGTGCAAGGCTAACATCAGATCGGTGTCAGAGCTAACACCCTTAAGTAGCTCAGCAAACCCTTGCGCATTCACATAGCGCTGAACCCAAGGCAAGGTCTCATAATACTTATGCAACGGATCCGTTCCGACCACGGTGATTTCACAGTTGGGCCACAGCTGACGCATTTGGTAAAGCACCGGATAGGACACGAGCTGAGTGCCCCAAAACGGCATACTCCGAATAAAAACAGTGGCTTTTTGGACTGATACGGTCATACGCTGAATTATCTACAATTTTGGCAGCATTATCTAGGTACTATCGGAGCAATATTTAAGCCCTAACGTTTGCAGCCCTGCAGGCAAAGGGCTACCTAGTGGTAACCTAACACTTACCAATGCTGTGCACAACGTAACGTGCGCGATAACTTTTCTACCTGGTGGATGACATGCTACTGAAAAAACTACTAATAACAGCTCTGACCGGCCTGACCTGCCTCATGGCAGGGGGCGCACACGCCCAAGGTGACTACCCAAACAAACCCGTCAAAATCATCGTCCCTTTCCCTCCTGGACAAGCGACTGATATCGTTGCACGCTTATTGGCAGACGGTCTGACAAAGGTTTGGGGCCAACAAGTCATCGTTGATAACCGCGCAAGCACCATCGCCGGTATGCTCGCCGGCAAAACTGCGCCGAATGATGGCTACACCCTAACGTTTGGTACAAGCGGTTCGATCGGAGTCAATCCAAGCTTGTATTCGAAGCTCCCTTACGATCCTCAAAAAGACTTTGTGATGGTTAACGGCGTGTTTATCGTGCCTTTAATGATCATTGCTCACCCCTCGTCACCCTTCAATACGCTCGGCGAACTGATCGCTGGCGCAAAGAAGAACCCAAATGCGTTAAACGTTGGCTATGCAGGTATTGGCACTTCGCAGCACCTGACGGGTGAGTTATTCAAGACCACAGCTGGCATTGACTTTACCGGCGTGACGTACAAAGGAAGCGGTCCTGCAATGACGGACCTACTCGGTGGACAAATTACGCTGTCCGTCGACAGCCTGGCCTCTGCCTTGCCACAGATCAAAGCTGGAAAAATCAAAGCACTTGCGATGACAAGCGCACAACGCGTCCCGCAATTACCTGATGTCCCTACCGTTGCCGAACTTGGCTTTCCTGGGTTTGAGGGCAGCGGCTGGGGCGGTTTGATTGCACCAACAGGCACTCCACCCGCTATTGTGGAAAAGATTAGTGCTGATGTACGCAAGCTCGTCAATGACCCTGACTTCCAGAAACGCATCATCGATCGCGGTGCAATCCCTGATCCGCGTGATGCGAAAGAGTGGACAAAGTTTGTCAATGCCGAAATCGTGAAATGGGCCGGTGTGATTAAGCGGGCCAACATTAAAGTCGACTAAGTCAACTTCGCCAGTACTCCGCTGTATAAAAAAAAGACCACTTCGAGCTTAGCTCGCGTGGTCTTTTTTTGCAGCCTAACGAATTAGATTGCTTTGAGCATTGAAGCAGCGTCGCTGACTTCATACTTGCCAGCAGCTTCGATATGTAGAACCTTGACTACACCGTCAACAATGTACGCAGCATAACGTTGCGAACGCACGCCCATGCCACGAGCAGTGAGGTCAAGCTCAAGACCGAGCGCTTTTGTCCACTGCGCAGCACCGTCACCCATCATGCGGACTTTGCTACCCACTTTCTGATCGCGTCCCCAGGCACCCATGACGAACGCATCGTTCACAGCAACGCACCACACTTCATCAACGCCTTTGGCCTTGATGGCGGCGTTATGCTCGACATAGCTAGGCACATGCTTGGCAGAACACGTTGGTGTAAAGGCGCCTGGCAAGGCGAACATTAAGATCTTTTTGCCTTTGACTAAATCAGCAACTTGGAAGTTGTTTGGGCCAAGCGTGCAACCCGCTGTTTCTGTTTCGATGAATTCTGTGAGTGTTGCGTCGGGCACTCGGTCGCCAACTTTGATTGTCATGAGCTCTCTCCTCGGGCATCACGGGCAGCGATGGCTGCCGCACTTGAACCCAGCTAGACCGCTATCATAAGCCAGTCAGGCAAGAAATGAGTCTGCTCCCGCCGCTCATTCCCACATGAGCAGCGGGGTTATGTTTGATGACGAAGAACTACTTGGCAGGCTTAGGCTCGTCTTTCACCCGATACACCAACACTGGCATATGCGTCATAGCTAAAACCTTGGTTGTCACACTCCCTAGAAGCAGTCGTGACAAGCCTGTACGACCATGGCTGCCTATAAATATCATGTCACAACTGTAGTCCTGTGCCGCTTGCACAATCCCATCAGCAATATTGAAGTTTGAGACAGCATGCACAGTCGCTTTGACATCCGCCGTATCCGCTCGATCTAGAACCGACTTTAGATACTTTTTAGCCTGCTCGGCGTTGGCTTGCTCGTAATCAGTATCCGAGACTGCGTACGCTGCTGACATCCCATCGAAACCAATTGTCGCAGCAAAAGGCTGCGTGACGTAGAGCGCTACAACTTCTGCGCCAGTCGCCCGCGCGTAGCTAATCCCAGCATTCGCCGACTGCGCAGATAAAGGTGAGCCATCGGTGGGAATTAATATTTTTTTAAACATGACCAGATCCCTTTAAGTAGAAAGTAATAGTTCCATACTAAACGGGTCGCTACAACGATTACAGCAACATTTGCGCTGGAGTTGACGCAAATCAACCGTTTCCGGTTGCGGCCCGATACAACACCGTACAGCGGGTACCCGAACGGCAATAAGCCAACACAGGCGCAGGCATTGTGTGCAATAGCTCAGCAAAACGAGCAACATCATCTTGGGTCATCGCACCGCTGACCACTGGCTGATACTCCACCCGCAAACCTGCCTCTCGCGCAGCTGCTGAAACCTGCTCAGCCGTTGGCTGATCTGGGCCCGCCTCATAGTCCGGACGGTTAATGATGACGCTTTTAAACCCAGCGGCCGCCACCGCTGCCATATCAGAGGGCTGCAACTGCGGCGCTACCGCGAAATCAGGGGTGATGGAATTAATGGGCGTCGACACGAAACAGCTCCGAGTGAAATAAGTTAGATCAAGCTAGTGTTTTAAATGAACATTAAATATAAGACTGAGCAATATTTACTAGTATACGCAGCGAAAGCCAATATAGACGACATAGACATCGATCGACTTGTACTGCATGCCCTCCACCCGCATTTGCGAGGGGCCGTACCACCAAGAACCACCTCCGGTCAGCCTGGTATCGCCCTGTGCATCCGCTAGCCATTCCCAGGCGTTGGCTCCCATATCAAATAACCCGTTGACGCCCCTACGCGTTTTACCCACGGGCGCGTGACGCTCCCAGCCATCACCGCCGCCTTGCGTATTTGCCCCATCCGGCGAATCGCCCGTTGGGTAGGGGTATGTTTTGCCACGCACAAAAGGTGCAGGGGGATTCAAGCGTTGTTCGGTATAGGCTGCGC
>Ga0164292_10003888_pt1 | contig 12185 bp, 12 predicted proteins | sample GEODES117metaG_FD_111486 | JGI IMG/M metagenome (GOLD analysis project Ga0164292, IMG submission 111486) | Eutrophic lake water microbial communities from Lake Mendota, Wisconsin, USA - GEODES117 metaG | ecosystem: Environmental > Aquatic > Freshwater > Lake | place: USA: Lake Mendota... | reverse complement strand
TTGCGCCCCCGGTCTGTGTTGCGCCCCCGGTCTGTGTTTCGCCCCCAGTCTGTCATTGTGCTCACCCTCGGTCATTGCGAGGAACGAAGCAATCCATGACGGCCTTGGCACGATGGGACAGGTGGCCAGGTCACGCCGCGGCCCTCAAAATCCTGGCGGGCACCGCCCTCATCCAAGGCTAAACCCTGATCGTCCTGGGATGGCGCTTGCCACCATAATGGCGGCCGTCTAACCAAGGAGAATCCCATGCCCTCAACAAGACGTATCGTCCTCGCGCTGGCCGCCGCATCCCTGTGCGGCGTTGCGGCGCAGGCGCAGGATAAATTTCCCAGCAAGCCAGTGACGGTGGTGGTGCCGCAAGCGGCCGGCGGCGCAAACGATGCAATCGCCCGAATCGTGGCGCAAAAGCTCACCGACCTGACCGGCCAGTCCTTTGTAGTCGAAAACCGGCCAGGGGCGGGCGGCAACATCGGTACAGCCCATGTGGCCAAAGCCCGGCCCGATGGCTACACGCTGATGCTGACGGCTGACAGCTCCTACGTCATCAACCCCTCGCTCTACAAGAACCCCGGCTTCGATCCGCTCAAAGACTTTGAGCCGGTCGCGCCGGTGGCCACGGCGGGCTATGTGCTGGTGGCCAACAACAACTTTCCCGCCAACACCACGGCCGAGCTGATTGCGCTGGCCAAAACCCAGCCGGGCAAGATCATGATCGGATCGGCCGGCAATGGCACGGTCAACCACCTGGTCGGTGAGATGCTCAACAAGGCCGCTGGCATCGAGCTGGTGCATGTGCCCTACAAGGGCGCGGCTGCAGCCGTGACCGATCTGGCCGGTGGCCAGGTGCAGGTGTCGGTGCAAAGCCTGCCCTCGTCGATTGGCTTTATCCGCAGCAACCGCATCAAGGTGCTGGGCGTGGTCAACGAAAGGCGTCTGGCCGCCTTGCCCAACGCGGCGCCGATCCAAGAAACCGTCAAAGGCCTGGCGGTGACGCCCTGGTACGGTGTGTTTGTGCCGGCGGGCACACCCAAGGCCGTGATCGCGCAGTTGCAGGCGAGCATCAACCAGGCGCTCGATGCATCCGATGTGCGCGAGAAACTGGCCAATGTCGGTGCCGAACCGTATAAGTTGGGCGGCGATCAGTTCATGGCACTGATCCGCTCGGATCTGCCGCGCTGGGCCAAGGCTGTCAAGGATTCAGGCGCGACGATCGACTGAATCGGCCCTGCGCCACCCCGTACAGTGCAGTGACCCGGATGGATGCGGGCGCCAGAGCGCGCCGGCTCAGAACACCAAGCTTGAACGTCAAACAATGAGGAGGGATTGACCCATGAACAGCCGACGCACGGTTTTGATGGCGCTTGGGGCGGCCGCAGCCCCGAAGGCCTTTGCGCAAACAAGCGCAGGTGACTACCCCAACAGAGCCATCAAAGTGGTGGTTCCTTTCCCGGCCGGCGGCGGTGGCGACAACCTCGCCCGCTTGGTGTTGGCTCGTTTGGGGCCCGAGCTTGGACAGTCCATCGTCTTTGAGAACATCGGCGGCGCGGGGGGCAATGTGGGCGTGGCCTCGGTGACCCGGGCTGCTGCTGACGGCTACACCCTCAGTTATGGCACCAACGGCACCCATGCCATCAACCAGACGCTCTACAAGAATCCTGGCTTCGATCCGCTGAAAAACTTCGAGCCCATTGGTCGGCTCTCCCGCATCGCTGCTTTGGTGGTGGTGCGACCCGGCTTGCCCATTGCCACCATGCCTGAGTTACTGGCCGCCCTCAAGAAGAACCCGGGCAAGTTCACTTTTGCCTCCGCTGGCAATGGCACCACGTCGCACCTGGCGGGGGAAATTCTCAAGGCGCAGGCCGGTGTGTCAGCGGTCCATATTCCCTATCGCGGCGGCGCGGCGGCCATGGTTGACCTGCTGGGCGACCGCATCGATTTCATGATCGATGTGATGCCCAGCACGGCGCCACAGGTCCGCGCGGGCCGGCTCCGTGGGCTGGCGGTCAGCACGGCCCAGCGGGTGGCCAGTTTCCCGGATGTGCCGACCATCGCCGAGTCCGGCATACCGGGCTTTGATGTCAGCGCCTGGGACGCTTTGTTTGCACCAGCCGGTACGCCCCAGCCGGTGATTGACCGGTTGAGTCAGGCCTTGAACAAGGTTTTGCGCGACGAAGAATTGCGCCAGCAACTGGCACAGCGCGGCTCGGAACCGGCCCCCACCACACCCGATGGCTTGCGCCAGTTCATCCGGGTTGAAATTGAGCGCTGGGGCTCGGCCATTCGTCGCTCCGGCGCCAGCCTGGATTGAGGTCGCCATGGCCATATCCCCCGATTCCTACAAGGCACTGCCGTTGCCGGTGGCACCGGCTTTGACGCACACCAAGTATTTCTTTCAGGCCCTCGACAACTTTCAGCGCGTCTTTGCCATCCGCCCCGGGGAGCAGGTGCTGATTCTGTCCGACCCTTTGCTCGATCCGCGCGTGGTCGATGCGGTCATTGGCCTGGCCACGGCCCGTGGCGCCACAGTCAGGGTCTATGCCGAGCCCAGCACGAGGGTGACGGCCTTTCCCGAGCACCTCAAGCCGCTGCTTGAATCAGTCCAGTTTGTGGTCTCGACTTGGTTTTGCTCCATCATTGACCCGTTTTGTATTGCCATGCGTCGCAAGGGCCAACGCTGGGTCAAGATCACCTATTTCCGAGATCTTGATTTGCTGCACACGCCGCAGGCCAGATTTCCGATTGATGTCATGGGCGAGATCATCCGTGGAACCGCCAGGCGTTACCCCACGCAGGGCAACTTCGACTTGCATTTCACCGACCCACGAGGCAGTGACTTCAGGATTCATTTCACCCAGGAGATGCGGGCCAATCAGTTGTCGACCAATCGCTGGAAGGGCCAGATGACCGCCGAAAGCGACGGCTCGTACGTGCACTTTTTGCCCACCCACGGCCCCAATCTCTGGGACCACAACTCGGTCAAGAACGACCTCTCCGTTCCCACCCAAATGTCAGGCGTGCTGTATCCCCAGTGGGCCATCGGTTTTGAGCGCCCATTTGAAGAAAAGATTGCGGTTCACTTTGAGGGTGAATACGTTAGCCGGGTCGAGGGCAAGTCCGAAGAGGCAGTGATCTTGCGGGACATGTTGGTCGGTGGTCGCATGATCGAGGGCGGTGGTTGTGGCTTCAACCCTAAATCTCCGCGTCACACCGTGTATCCGGCGGGCTCCAATTCCCCGGGTGCGCTGCACTTCGGAATCGATCTGGTCAAGCCAAGTCCGTACATCCGGCGCGTCATGCCTGACTGGGAAGAGCCGCCCGTGCACATGGACTTGATTGCGCTCGATGCCACCGTGAGGGCCGGTGAGCAACTGCTGATTGAAGACGGATTTCTGTGTGCGCTGCGCGACGCTGAGGTTGTCCGAATCGCCGAGCGCTATGGCGATCCGGTTGATTTGCTCGAGGGCTTTGTCGATTAGCCGCGCGTAGGGCCTTGTGGGCTAGTGCACACCCTTGGCCATGGGCCGCTTCTTGTAGAAAGTCAGCGGGCTGTGGCTGGCGGCTTTGAGGATGGCGGGCTTGATCTTGCCCACCACATGCATTTCGCAGGGCTTGCAGTCAAAGCGTAGCGTGAGCTTTTCCTTGCCGTTGATCAGTTGCAGCGGCTCGGCCTTGACCGTGCCCTGCACGCCGGTCACGCCCTTGGCCTGCTTGGGGCACAGACTCAACGAGAAGCGCACACAGTGCTTGGTGATCATCAGGCTGACTTCGCCTTCCTCCTGCTGCGCTTCGTAGGCCGGCTCGATGACCTTGACGCCATGACGCGCGTAAAACTCACGTGCCTTTTCGTTGAACACATTGGCCAGGTAGGTCAGGTGCTCTTGCGGGTAGGGCACGGGCGGCTGCACAGGGCGCCCCGGCGGCAGCCTCTCAAAGCCGGCCAGGCGCGCATCTTCAAGGGCCTGCACCGCCTGCCGGCGCAGCGCGTTGAGCTGCGAGGGCGGTACAAACCAGGGGCGGGGCAGGGCCACCTGCACATCGATGGCTTCAAACAGCGTCTCGCCCAATTTGGCCATTGAGGCCTTGAGCGTGTCGTGGGCGCCTTGCGGGTCTTGGGGCGCTTGCCAGGTCAAGGCGAGGTTGGCCGTTGCACTGCAGCCGGCCTCGTCGGTGATGCTCAATTGCAGACCCTGCGGGTTTTCTTCCAGCCTGAGCCACACGCCGATGCGGCGGTCTGAAGACTTCTTCTCGAGGGTGCGCACCCAGCTCATGTCGCGGTTGCGGTTGACTGTGGTGCCCTTGCGCAGGTCCTTGAAGCTGGCCAGCGCGTCTTTGGGCATGAGCTTCCAACGCCCTGGCCCGGCAGGCTCGGCGCGGTTGATCTGCAGACCGACCAGCTCTTTTTGCAGGTCGTAGTAGCACAGCCCGTCGCCGTTGTGCAGCACCGTGGCTGCATCGTCGACGGTCAGCTCCAGATGGTCACTGCAGACCTTGCTGACCCAGCCGATCGGCTGCCCCGGGTTCTTGGGGGTGTCGAAAGCGCCGATGTCTTCTTTGCGGCCTCGCACAAAGTAGTCGGTAAATTCGCGGTTGAAGTTTTGATTGGGATCGGGTTCGAAAGTGAAGCGGGTTTTGCCATGCGAGGCGGCCGCCAGTTCTGGCCGCTCCTCCAGGATCTCGTCAAACAGCTTGCGGTAGTGCGCCGTGATGTTCTTGACGTAGGCCATGTCCTTGTAGCGGCCCTCAATCTTGAAGCTGCGCAGGCCCACGTCGATCAGGGCGCGCAGGTTGTCGCTCTGGTTGTTGTCCTTCATGGACAAGACATGCTTGTCGTGCGCCACGATGCGCCCTCCACTGTCTTTGACTTCATAGGGCAGGCGGCACGCTTGCGAGCAGTCGCCGCGGTTGGCGCTGCGGCCGGTGTGGGCATGGCTGATGTAGCACTGTCCGCTGTAGGCCACGCACAGCGCGCCATGGATAAAAAACTCGAGCAGGCATCGGTCGGGATCGATCACCTGGGCGATGGCAGCGATCTGCGGCAGCGTCAGCTCGCGCGCCAGCACCAGTTGCGACAAGCCCGCGTCCTGCAAAAAGCGTGCTTTCTCGGGGGTGCGGATATCGGTCTGGGTTGAGGCATGCAACTGGATGGGCGGCAGGTCCATTTGCAAGATGCCCATGTCTTGAATGATGAGCGCATCCACACCGGCGTCGTAAAGCTGCCAGATCAGCGTTCGGCAAGGCTCCAGCTCATCGTCACGCAAGATGGTGTTGACCGTGGCGAACACCCGGCCGCCAAAGCGGTGCGCGTGGTGGGCCAAACGGCCCAGCTCACTTACGCTGTTGTCGGCCGCAGTCCGCGCGCCAAACGAGGGTCCGCCGATGTAGACCGCATCGGCGCCATGGTTGAAGGCCTCGATGCCAATATCTGCGGTGCGGGCGGGGGCCAGGAGTTCGATCTGGTGGTGACGCATAGACTGTATTTTCTAAGCTTTCGGGCCTTGCACCATTGTCTCAAGCCAGGTAGGTGCCCGCCAGCACCTGGACCTGGCCGCCCGTACCGAGCTTGAAGCGGGCCAGGCCAGCACTGCGGGTGGTGTTGATGCCGCCCAGGTCAAGGCGACGCACGCCCCTGGCCTTGAGCTCACTCATGGCTTGCCACAGCAACAGATTGTGGGCATTGAGATCGCGCCCCTGCGGGCTCGACCAGCCGACCTGATAAGTGGCCGCCTGACCATGAATGAGGAACATCATGGCCGCCGCCCGCTCGCGGCCGAGGTCGGCGCGCAGGCTGAGCACGCACTGCGCAGGTTGCTGGCGCGACTGGATGTATGGCTCGAAAAAGCCCAATGGCAGCCCGGCCAGACCCTTGCTTTGGCGCTGCTCGCCTTCCTGGTCAAGCAGCCATCGGTACTGGCCAGGGTTGGTACCGATGCGATGCACGGTCAGATGGCTGGCCTCTGCGGCCACCAGCCGGTTGCGCCATTTGCCCTCCAGCCCAGCGCGCAGGGCGTCGAGCTCTGGCTCGAGGTCGATCAGCACGGTGCCGTAACCGGTCATCACCCGCCGCCAGGGCTTGAGGCCGTGTGCCTGCGTCTCTTCCGGTGTGAGCATTGAGAAGCGCAAGCCGCGCAAGGGCACGCTTGCTCTTAAGGCTCGGTAGGCGCGGGCCTTGTCAGCCGAGGCGAGGTCTGCCAGCCAAAGCGGGCCGCGTGAACACAGCGACACGCTGGCCACCGGGCCGAAGCGGCGAACGATGAATTGGGCCAAGGCCACCGGGGCGCCGTCTTGCTCGACGCAGGCGCGCAGCACCGGCACGCCCAGCAGGCGCATGGTCGAGCCGTAGGCCCAATCCTGCTGCAAGGCGCCAGCGATCTGACCATGGGCTGCGTCCCAGTCGCGCTGCGCGAAGGTGTCCCAACTCGCTTTCATCGGCCTAAAATTGAGGCACCATGGCCCGTCGATGGATCAGTGCCTTCAAGAAAACCACGCCCGAGGAGGTGATGGGCCAACGCATTGCCGAGCCGCGACCGACGCTTTGGGCTGTGGTCTGGGCGGTGGTGTATCTGGTGCTGCCGGTCATGATTTTGGGCATGTGCGTCGATGGCCTGGTCCAGTTGCTCACGGGGCATTGCACCGGTTTTTGGTGCTGGTTCTGATCCTGCGCATGAGGTCGATGTTAGCGCGGCTTGCTTGCGGGGCGCTCGGGCTGGCCCTGATTGGCACGCCAGCGCTCGCCCAGGGATTTTCGTTCGTGGCTTTGGGCGATCTGCCCTATGGATCGCCTCGCACTGCCTATCCGCCGTACCGCCAGCTCATCGGGTCAATCAACGCACACAAGCCGGTGTTCTCGATTCATGTGGGCGATATCAAATCGGGGGGCACGCTTTGCTCGGACGAGGAGTTTGCTGCCCAAAAGGCGCACTTCGATCAATTCGATCCGGCTGTGGTCTACACACCGGGCGACAACGAATGGACTGACTGCCACCGGCCCAGCAATGGCCGGTATGCACCGCAGGAGCGGCTGGGCGCTTTGAGGGCGCTGTTTTTCCCTGCGCGGCGTTCATTGGGAATGAGGCCGATCACGCTGCAAAGCCAGGCCGACCTGATGCCCGAGCAGGCCCAGTTTGTGGAAAACCGCCGTTGGATGCACGCCGGCGTGCTCTTCCTCACGGTCCACGTGGTGGGCAGCAACAACAATATGCAAGCGCAGGTGCCTGGTGCCATGGAGGAGTATGCGCGGCGCGACGCGGCCAATGTGGCCTGGATACGGGCCGGCTTTGAGTACGCCCGGCGCAGCGGGGCCCGGGCGATCGTGCTGGCCATGCAGGCCAACCCGCTGCTCGGGCGCAATCTGCTCGAGCCTTTTCCCGCGAGCTCAGGATTTCGCAGCAGCATAGGGCAGACCTTGCTGCCGCTGGCTGCGGATGTGAATGTGCCGGTCTTGTTGATTCACGGGGACAGCCACCGACACCGCATGGACCGGCCGTTTGATTTCAACGGCCAGCCGCTGCAACACGTGTTCAGGCTCGAAGTGCCCGGTGCCAGCGACGTCCAGGCCTGCCTGGTCAGCGTGGACCTGTCGCAAAACCCGCCGTTTGCGGTGCGACTGATAGAGCCGGCCAGCACGCCCTGATGGCGCGAGACCGGAGGGGCAGGCGGTTGATAGACATCAACCGTCCGCCGACCCTCAATTACTCAATCTTGGCTTTGGCGCGCAGCTCTTCTTGGTACTTGCCAAGCTTTTGCTGGGTCATTTGCTGCTGCAACTGGGGCTTGACCTGGTCGAAGGCGGGCAGTTGCGGCGTGCGGACGTCATCGAGGCGGATGATGTGCCAGCCGAACTGGGTCTTGATCGGCGCATCGGTGATCTGGCCCTTGTTGAGCTTGGTCATGGCCTGGCCGAATTCAGCCACGTAGTTGTCTGGGGTGGACCAATCCAGGTCGCCGCCATTGGCGCCCGATCCGGGGTCCTTGGACTGCTTCTTGGCGATGTCTTCAAATTTGGCGCCCCTCTTGAGGCGAGCGATGATGGCCTTGGCCTCAGCCTCCTTCTCGACCAGGATGTGGCGGGCCTTGTATTCCTTGCCGCTGTTGGCCGCCACGAACTTGTCGTACTCGGCCTTCATTTCGGCTTCGGTGACTGGATTCTTCTTCTGAAATTCGCTGAACAGCTCGCGAATCAGGATGCTTTGGCGGGCCAGTTCCATCTGGTTGCGAAAGTCGTCGCTTTGGGCCAGCCCCTGCTTGTCGGCCTCCTGCATGAAGATCTCGCGGGCGATGACCTCGTCGCGCAGCTGGCCTTGCATCTCAGGCGTGACCGGGCGGCCAGCACGTTCGATTTGGGTGGCCAGCGCATCGAGCCGGGTCTTGGGGACGGCTTTGCCATTGACGATGGCCACGTTTTGAGCCAAAGCGGTGCCGGTGGACAGGATCAGAAGGCTGGACAAGGCCAGGGCATTGAAGGCTGTGTTTTTCATAACGGTTTGCAAGGTCTAGAGGTTCGGAGGGGAGGCAAAAAACGTCGAGGAAAGCGTGGAGTCGGGCAATTTAGGATGCGTTGGATGGTGCGTCGGGGGCTGCGCTCGGGGATGCTTGAGCGGCGTCAGGGTGCCGATCGATGGTTTCGATGGCCAGGGCGTGCAGCCCGCGGTCCAAGAATTCTCGCAGTGCATCATACACAAGGCGGTGGCGGGCGAGACGGCCCATGCCTGCAAAGCACTCGCAGGCGATGCGCACCCGGAAATGCGTACCGTAGCCGGCCTCGCCCGCGCCGGCATGGCCGGCGTGAGCAGCGCTCTCATCGATCACCTCGAGCTCAAGGGGGGCCAGCCGCTCGATCAGGCGCGCGCTCAGTTCGCTCGCCCTGGGCAAGGGCGCTGCCGCTGGGGTCATGGTTTGTCCTCGCCCGGCGGCTCATCGTTTTGCAAGTATTTGTTCAGGTACAGGGCCTGGGCCAGGATGAAGGCGAACATCAGTCCCATGCCGCCAAAGAGCTTGAAGTTGACCCAGACGCTGGTCGAGAACTGGTAGGCCACCCACAGATTGAGGGCGCCCATGAAGCTGAAAAATGCCATCCAGGCCTGGTTGACGCGCAGCCAGACGGGATCGGGCAGGCTCATTTGTGAGCCCATCAGAGCTCGGATGCCGTTCTTGCCCAGCAACTGGCCGATCAGCAGTCCGCCCGCCATGGCCCAGTACAGCATCGTCGGCTTCCACTTGATGAAAGTCTCGCTGTGAAAGTAGATCGTGGCGCCGCCGAGCACGACCACCAGGGCCAGGCTCACCCAGAGCATGGTGTCGATCTTCTGGCCGCGCGCCATCAGGATGCCAATTTGAGCGAGGGTGGCCAAGATCACCACCACGGTGGCCAGCAGCACCGGCGCCTCGGCCGGGCCCACCACCGAGCCGGCCACCATGAAGCCCAGGTAGTGACTGGCGGTGGCTGCGGCCCATTCGGGTTGGCCTTCGGCATACTTGAACATGCCAAAGAAGAGCAAGATGGGTAAAAAATCGAGCAGCAGTTTCATGGGTCGCGATGATAAGGGTCCAGCTCAGCCCGCCGAGCGGGGCTTGAAGTCCAGCGAGGCCGAGTTCATGCAATAACGCAGGCCCGTTGGCTGCGGCCCATCTGGAAACACATGGCCCAGGTGGGCGCCGCAGTCGGGGCAATGCACCTCGGTGCGCACGCCCAGCCACAGCGATCGATCTTCCTGGGTTTCAACGGCATCGGGTGTGAGGGGGGCAAAGTAGCTCGGCCATCCCGAGCCGGAATCGTATTTGGTGCTCGAATCGAACAGCGGCTTGCCGCAGCAGATGCACAGGTAAGTGCCATCGGCCTTATGGCCTTCGTATCTGCCGGTGAAGGCGCGCTCGGTGCCCTCCTTGCGCGTGACGTGATAGGCCAGGGGCTCGGCATTTTTCTCGGCCAGCAGGGCTTTCCATTGGGCTTCGGTTTTTTCGATCTTGACGGGCATGGCGGGCTTTCTAGGAGCTGCAGCTGATTTCAATAGACGCCGCCCAGTCCGGCGGGAAACCGGCCAGCGCCGCGTCCTGGGGATGGTCTTCGAAGGGCGCATGCAGCACCCGCAGCAGCTGCTGCAGCGGGGCATGATCGCCCGATTTGGCTGCGGCAATTGCCTGTTCGCCCAGGTGGTTGCGCAGCACGTAGCGCGGGTTGCGCTGGCGCATGAAGTCGCGCTGGCTATGCTGCTCCAGGTGCGCGCAGCGGGTTTCATAGCGCCCGGCCCAGGCGGCAAATGTGGGGCGGTCGATAAAGAGTTCGTGCACCGCCGTGGGGTGCTGGCGAAAGTCGCACAGACGCCGCCAAAAGATGGTGTGGTCCACCCGCTCGCGCGCCAGGAGCTGCAGCAGGTCATCGACCAGGGCGAGGTCTTGACTCTGCTCGGCATCGAGCAAGCCGAGCTTGCCCCGCAGGGCCTGCGTCAGATCGGCTTCAAACTGGCCCTTGTAGGCCTGCAGTGCCTGCAAGGCCGCGTCTTCGCTGTCGATCAGCGGCATGAGGGCTTGGCCCAGACAAAACAGGTTCCAGTGTGCAACGCCGGGCTGACGCTTGAAGGCATAGCGCCCGCCGCTGTCGGAGTGGTTGCAGATGTGGTCGGGGTCGAAGGCGTCGAGGAACTGAAACGGCCCGTAATCGAGCGTCAGCCCCAGGATGCTCATGTTGTCGGTGTTCATCACGCCGTGACAAAAGCCCACGGCCTGCCACTGCGCAAGCAAGCTGGCGGTGCGGCGGCTCACCGCCTCAAGCAAGGCAGCGTAAGGGTTTGGCGCCTGCGCGCAATCGGGGTAATAACGGGCGATCACGTGGTCGGCCAGTTGCCTGAGCAACTCGTGCCGGCCCCCATGGCTGAAATGCTCAAAGTGCCCGAAGCGAAGAAAGCTCGGTGCGGTGCGGGTCACGACCGCTGCCGTTTCGACCTCCTCGCGCAGCACCGGGCTGGGCGAGCCGGCCAGACACAAGGCCCGGGTGGTGGGAATGCCCAGGCCGTGCATGGCCTCGCTGCACAGGTACTCGCGGATCGACGAGCGCAGCACCGCACGGCCGTCGCCCATGCGTGAATAGGTGGTGCGACCGGCGCCCTTGAGCTGAACCTCGACCGGTCCTTGCGGCGTTTGCAGCTGGCCGAGGATTAGGGCGCGCCCATCGCCCAACTGACCGGCCCACACGCCAAACTGGTGGCCGCTGTAGACGCTTGCCACCGGCTGTGAGCCTGGCAGAACCGCGCACCCCGCAAAGCCGAACAAGGCCTCTTGCGAGGCCAGCCATTGCTCATCGAGGCCGAGCTCTCGGGCCAGGGCGCCATTGCGGGCAATCCAGTGCGGCTGGCTCAGGGGCTGGGGCTCGACGCGGCTGAAAAAAGCCGGTCCCAGTTCGCCCAGCGCAACTTGCCACGCGGGCGCGTCCGAGGCGCTCGCCTTAGGGATCAATGTGGCCGACATGCAGCGATTGTCTCGCACCGCGCCCGCCTGGGCCGGCGGTTGGGGGCAATCCCCATGACGCGCCTGCGGCCGGTTGGTGCATCATCCGAGCTACGCCACTTTCATGCTTACTTTCGACAGGACACGCCCATGCTAGGTTTGATGCAGAGCCAGCCCTTGCTGATCTCCAACCTGATCACTTTTGCCGAGCGACACCATGGCGATGCCCAAATCGTGTCGCGCCGCGTGGAGGGCGATGTGCACCGCTACACCTACCGTGACGCAGCCCAGCGCTCTCGGCAGGTGGCCCGGGCGCTCGATGGCCTGGGGCTGGCTTTTGGCGACCGCGTGGCAACGCTGGCCTGGAATGGCTACCGCCACTTCGAGCTCTACTTTGGCGTCAGCGGTTCGGGCCGGGTGTTGCACACGATCAACCCCCGCCTGCACCCCGACCAGATCGCCTGGATCGCCAACCATGCGCAAGACGAGGTGCTGTGCTTTGACCTGACCTTTTTGCCTATCGTCCAGGCCATCTGTGGCAAGGCCAATATCCGGCACTACATTGCCCTGTGCGACGCCGACAAGTTGCCCCATGACAGCGGGATTGTCGGCCTGCGCAGTTACGAAGAGTGGGTTGGGGCCTGCGACGGCCGCTACGACTGGCCGACACTTGATGAAAACACCGCCTCGAGCATGTGCTACACCAGCGGCACCACGGGCAATCCCAAAGCCGCGCTGTACAGCCACCG
>Ga0164292_10003887_pt1 | contig 12186 bp, 9 predicted proteins | sample GEODES117metaG_FD_111486 | JGI IMG/M metagenome (GOLD analysis project Ga0164292, IMG submission 111486) | Eutrophic lake water microbial communities from Lake Mendota, Wisconsin, USA - GEODES117 metaG | ecosystem: Environmental > Aquatic > Freshwater > Lake | place: USA: Lake Mendota, Wisconsin... | reverse complement strand
TGCCTCCTCGGGCGTGATCGGCGAGACGCTGACGACCGCGTCGCCGAACTGGCCGCGACCACCGGTCTGCTTCTTGAAGAGACCACGGACGTCGTTGGCCATGCCGGTGATCGTCTCGCGGTACGACACGCGCGGCTTGCCGACGTTGACGCCGATCTTCATGTCGCGCGTGAGCTTGTTCTTGATGATCTCGAGGTGAAGCTCGCCCATGCCCGCGATGATGGTCTCGCCGGTCTCCTCGTTGTAGTTCGAGCGGAACGACGGGTCCTCGCGGCGGATCGTGGTGAGCGCGTCGCCGAGCTTCTTCTTGTCGTCGGCGGTGATCGGCTCGATCGCCATCGAGATAACCGGCTCAGGGAAGGTCATACGCTCGAGGATGATCGGATTCTCTGGATCGCAGATCGTGTCACCGGTGTACGAGTTCTTGAGACCGACGACGGCGACGATGTTGCCTGCGTCCACTTCTTCGAGCGCGTTGCGGTTGTTCGCGTGCATTTCGAAGATGCGGCTGACGTTTTCACGCTTGCCGTTGCCTGGGTTCAACACGCGCGTGCCCTTGTCGAGCTTGCCCGAGTAGACGCGGATGTAGGTGAGGTCGCCGTGGGTATCCGAAACAACCTTGAACACGAGCGCGGAGAATGGCGCGGTTGGGTCGTGCGGACGAGTCATCGCCTGATTGACGTCGTCTGGGTTGACGCCCTTGGTGTCGGGACGCTCGGTCGGATTCGGCAAGTAGTCGATCGCAGCGTCGAGGATCTTCTGAACGCCGATGTTCTTGAGCGCTGCGCCGCAGAGGACGGGGAAGCACTTGATGGCGATGGTGCCCTTGCGGAGGCCGGCCTTGATGTGCTCGTTGGTGATCTTTGATGGATCCGTGAGGAACAACTCCATCATGTCGTCGTCGACTTCCGAAACCTTCTCGATGAGTTCAGCGCGGTAGTACTCGGCCTTTTCCATGAGATCGGCTGGGATCTCTTCGTAGGTCAACGTGCCGCCCTGGTCTTCGGTCGAGAAGCGAATGGCCTTCATTTCGACGAGGTCGATGACGCCCGCGAAATCGTTGCCCTTGCCGATCGGGAGCTGGATCGCGATGCCGTTGGCGCCGAGGCGCGAGCGGATCGACGCGAAGGAGTAATCCCAGTCAGCGCCCATCTTATCCATCTTGTTGATGAAGCAGAGACGAGGCACGCCGTAACGGTCGGCCTGACGCCACACGGTTTCCGACTGCGCTTCGACGCCTTCCTTGCCGTCAAACACGGCGCAAGCGCCGTCGAGAACGCGCAGCGAGCGCTCGACTTCGATGGTGAAGTCGACGTGGCCCGGGGTATCGATCAGGTTGATCTTGTACTTGACGTCGTCCTTCTCCCACGGGCAAGTCGTCGCGGCCGACTGAATGGTGATGCCGCGCTCTTGTTCTTCCTGGAGGAAGTCCATCGTGGCCATACCTTCGTGCACTTCGCCGATCTTGTAGTTGCGGCCGGTGTAGAAGAGGATGCGCTCAGAGACGGTGGTCTTACCTGCGTCGATGTGAGCGCAGATACCGATGTTGCGGACCTTGGTGAGATCAGTTGCCATGACGATTTCCTGAAGAAGTGCCGAGCCGACGGGCGCGGCGGTGGGGGAATGACTGGACGCCGTTCTCGCGGCGTTGAAGTCGGTTTGATTGTGAACGAGTGGGAAGGCGGGCTTCGCTTTGAAGGACCGCGGGGACGGGCGCGGTCTACCTCAACCAGTCGCGCGGCGACGAACCAACGCGCAAGCACGCGCAAGGGTCGTCGACGGCAGGACATGAATCGGGGTCGTTGGGCACGCTGCTCAATCTCAAAACGGCCGGAATTCGGCCGAGTCGGAGAGTGTAGGGAAGCGCCCGACCGAATGCAACGGCCTGAACGGCAGAGAGTTCGGTCGGAGGGCGTGCTTCGGAATCGCAAGTGCCGTCTTCACACCGTCCGAACGAATGCGCCCTCGGGAATCCGCTCGCGGGCGAGGATTGGCTTCACTTCGGCGAGGTAACGGCGACCATCTTCGACGTATCCCGCGGTCGGCGCGAGGTCCGGTAGGAACGCGGCGAAATAGGCGTTCAGGCGTTCCATCGAGAGTTCGCGCACGTATTTCGCGGCCATCGACGCAAGTGCCACGGGAAGGTGCCGCTCTTCCGCAGCCACCTCGAAACTCACGAAAAGGCCTTCGCCGATCTCGTAGGCCGAGCGCTCATCGTCTTCGTGGAGCACGCGCACGGGTTCGCCCTGCGCGACATGGGCCTCAAGTTCGGCGCGGTAGGAACTCCGACCACCCTGGCGGTCGATCGCGACGAACGCGCGGGCACCATCGCGCAACGCGTCGACCGTACGGAGCGCGCCGAAGACGAGCGACATGTTCACATGCGCTTTGTTGCGAAGCCGCTCGTACAACGCATTGAAATCCTCGGGGTCGAGCGTCGCCACCGAGAGGCGTTCGATGGTGATCGCGTGTTGATCGAGCGCGCGGGCGACGAGATTGCGCGCAATCGCGATCGAGTCGGCGGTCTGTGCGGTTGGAAGAGGCCGCGTCGACGCATGCCACGGTGTGCCGCGTCCAACGCGGGCCTGCACGCCGAGGGTTTGAAAGAGCGAGCCGTCGTCCGTGTGCGGTCCGCCCGGCGCGAACGCCAAGACTCCGCGCTCAAGATGGATCAGCGGTTCTTTGCCGTGACTCTTCAACTTCTTGCTGTCGGCGATCGCGATGCGTCGACGCGTGTCCTTCGGCTTGCGACAGACGCCGCGGTCGAGCAACTTCCAGAGGTCAAACGAGGTTGGATCGGGCGCACTGGTTGCGCTCGCGCCAGCCCTTGCCACGAGTTCATCGGGGATACGAAACGCCGACGCGCCGACGCACAGCGGTCCAAGCAGCGGGCCGTAGCCTGATTCATCGATCCCAGCGTAAATCACGCGGGCACGATACCGCGGTCGCCTTGCTCCAACGTCGCGCGAATCCAGCCGCCGCCGAGAATTCGCTCTTGGTCGTCGTAGCAGACGACCGCTTGTCCGGGCGCCACGCCTGACTCAGGGCGATCGAATTGGACGCGCAAAATCCCGTCATTCCAGCGAGCGCGTGCGGGAATTGGCACGCCGTGCGCGCGAACTTGCGCGGTACACGTGATCTCTTCGCCCGCCTCGCGCGTGGACGCGTCGGCATACCACGTCACATCGGTCGCTTCGACGCCCGACACTTCGAGCGACGCACGCGGGCCAACGACAACTTCGTTGCGCACTGGGTCTTTTCGCAGCACGTACAGCGGAATCGATGCGGGCACGCGCAAGCCTTTGCGCTGGCCGACCGTGAAGCGTTGATGTCCTTCGTGACGACCGAGTTCACGCCCGCTTTCATCGACGATGGCGCCTTCGGTGAATCGTTCAGGTGCGCGACGCTCGAGGAAATCCGCGTAATCGTCGGGAACGAAGCAGATCTCTTGCGAATCAGGCTTATCGAAAACGGGAAGCCCAAACGCGCGCGCCAACTCGCGGACGGCGGGCTTCTCCATCTCGCCGATCGGAAGCATCATGCGCGCGAGCGCTTGCGGGCCGATCCCGAACAAGACGTACGACTGATCCTTCGCGCGATCGAGCCCGCGTCGAATGCGCGGACCTTGCTCGGTTTGCGCAACGCGCGCGTAGTGACCTGTTGCCACGGCGTCACAACCAAGTTGCTCTGCGTACTGGCGCAACTTTCCGAACTTCAGCCAATCGTTGCAGCGCACGCATGGATTTGGCGTGCGGCCTGCGTGATACTCGCTCTCGAAGTACGAAATGATGCGACCGAAATCGTTGCGAAAATTGACGACGTAGAAGGGGACTCCGAGCTTCGCGGAAACAAGCCGCGCGTCGGCCGCATCGTTGATCGAACAACACCCTTGATGACCGATGCGCGCACTTTTTGAGGTGTTCGGCGGAGCGCTCGCATCGAGTCGACACGTTGGTGCATCTTCAGCAACGGGAGTTTCGAGTGCTTCGCCCGGGCTTCCAAGTCGCATGAAACAGCCGACGACCTCGTGGCCGGCTTGTTGAAGCAGCGCAGCGGCGACAGAACTGTCGACGCCGCCTGACATGGCGAGGAGCACTTTCACGGCGTTCTTTCCGCCGAGAGATTAGGCGACGCTCACGTCGCGGCAGAGGTAAACGTCTTGAATCGCGTGGAGCAACTGCACGCCTTCCGCCATGGGCTTCTGGAACGCCTTGCGACCAGAGATGAGCCCCATGCCGCCCGCGCGCTTATTGATGACCGCAGTCTTCACGGCCTCCGCGAGGTCGTTCGAACCGCTTGCGCCGCCCGAATTGATGAGCCCGGCGCGACCGCAGTAGCAGTTGAGCACTTGGTAACGGCAGAGATCGATCGGGTGATCGGTCGCGAGATCGGAGTACATCCGCTTATCGAGTTTGCCGTAACTCGAGTCGCCCGCGTTGAGCGCGGTGAAGCCGCCGTTCAATTCGGGGAGCTTCTGCTTGATGATGTCCGCCTTGATGGTGACGCCCAAGTGATTCGCTTGGCCCGTCAAATCGGCCGCAACGTGGTAGTCCTTGCCGCCCGTCTTGAACGAGTTGTTGCGGAGATAGCACCACAACACGGTCGCCATGCCGAGCGAGTGGGCTTCCTCAAACGCACGTGCAACTTCGACGATTTGTCGCGTCGAGTTGTCGCTGCCGAAGTAAATCGTTGCGCCGACCGCGACCGCGCCGAGATTCCACGCTTCACGCACCGAGCCGAACATGATCTGGTCGAACTTGTTCGGATACGTCATCAACTCGTTGTGGTTGATCTTGACGAGGAACGGAATCTTGTGCGCGTACTTCCGCGACACGCTCGCGAGCACGCCGAAGGTCGTCGCGACCGCGTTGCAGCCGCCTTCCATCGCAAGCTTCACGATGTTCTCGCCGTCGAAGTAGATCGGATTCTTCGCGAAGCTCGCGCCAGCGGAGTGCTCGATGCCCTGATCGACGGGAAGAATCGAAAGATAGCCCGTGTGGCCGAGCCGTCCGTGTCCGTACATCGCTTGCAGGCTGCGAAGAACCTGCGGGCTGCGGTCCGTCGGTCCGAACACGTTGTCGACGAAAGTCGGCGACGGAACATGAATCATGTCCTTCGAGACTTTGGCCTGGTGCGTGAGGAGCGAATCGGCTTCAGCGCCGAGGAGCGATTGAATCTGTGCGTACTGCGACATGCGCGGGAATGTAGCAAACGCCGCGAGCGTTTCGGCTCGCGGCGTTTGAAGTGTCAGTTTGAAGTGTCAAAAGGATGCTGTTCGCGGCTCGAATGCGCCGAGCGACTTCAAGCCGCAAAGTGCTCAGGTCGACGCCAGTTTTCGCGATGGCTTCGCCGCGACGTCTGCTTCGAGTTGACGGCGAACCTCTTCCGTGGCGGCGAATTCTTCGCCAAATCGGACGAGTCGCAGCGAATTCGCAATGACGAAGATGTACGCCGCCGCTTGATAGAACGGACCGACCCAAATGTCGAGGCTGCCCGTCGCCGCGAGCGCGAGGCCGACGATCGCGAGCAGAATCGACACGGTGATATTGAGAGCGATGACCGACTTCGCCTTGCGCGCAATTTCGAGGAGGAACGGAATGTTGCGGAGGTCGTCGTTCATCAACGCAACACCTGCACTGTTGGTCGCGATGTCGGAGCCCGACAGACCCATGGCGACGCCGACGTCGGCGGTCGCAAGGATCGGGCCGTCGTTGATGCCGTCACCAACGACAAGCGTGCGGTGACCCTTGCGGATGAGGTACTTCAACTCCTCGTGCTTTTCCTCGGGCAAGCATTCGGCTTCGATCGAGTCGACGCCGACGGATTGGCCAACGCGCGTCGCGACGGCGAGTCGGTCGCCGGTGAAGATGGCCACGCGTCGCACGCCGAGTTCGCGCAGTTTCGAAACGACTTCGCCGGCGTTGCGGCGCAACTTGTCTTCGAGGCCAACCGCGCCGAGGTAGCGGCCGCCTTGCATGACGTGCACGCCCGACATGCCTTCGATCTTCGCTTCAACGGCGCGCACTTCAGCGGCCATGTCGGGGTTCAACTCAATGATCCACGCGCCACGACCTGCGAAAATCTCACCTGTCGCGGTGGTCGCCGCAACGCCACGTCCGTGCACTTCGCGGTAGGCAACAAGCGTTTGCGGCGCGATGCGCGCGCGTTCTGCAGTCTCGAGGATCGACTTCGCGAGCGGGTGATTCGACGATTGCTCCGCATCAGCGGCGGCTTGCAGCAGCGCAGCGCCATCGACGCCCTCTGCGGGAGCGAGACGGCTGACCGCGAACTTGCCTGTCGTCAGCGTGCCGGTCTTGTCCATCACGACCGTGTCGATGTCAGCCGCAGCTTCGAGCGTTCGCGTTTGCTTGATCATCACGCCAAGCCGTGCCGCAGCAGCAAACGCGGCAACCATCGCGGTTGGGTACGCGATGAGAAGGGCGCCTGGGCACGTCACGACGAGCACCGCGATCGCGCGTTGCGCGGCTTCCGCCTTCGCGTCGGGCGAACCAGACTTCGAGATGAAGAACCACACGATGCCCGCGACCATCAAAACGACGGGAACGTAGTAACCCGCGATGCGCTCGATCAGTTCTTGCTTGCGGCCCTTCGCGCTCTCCGCTTCGCGGATGAGTTTCTCAACCTTGCCGATCGTCGTTTCGCCCTTGACGGCGGTGACTTCGATTTCGATTTGTCCGGTGAGGTTCGTGGTACCTGCGTAGACGGGCGCTCCGGGTTGAACCTCGATCGGCACCGCTTCGCCTGTCAGCGAGGCTTGGTTGATGCTGGAAGTTCCAGCGCGAACGTTGCCGTCGGCGGGGAGATTTTCGCCCGGTCGCACACGAATGATCGAGCCGCGCTTCAACTGCGAGAGCGAAACCTCGCGCTCCACGCCGTTCTCGTCGACGAGGCGCGCGATATCCGGAGTGAGTTCGATCAGTTCGCGAATTGCACGCTGTGCCCCCCACGCGGTGCGCGAGAGCACGAGTTCGGAGAACCAGAGGAAGAAGGCGAGGAAGCCCGCCGCGAGGTACATCTCATTCGCGATCGCTGCGAAGACCGCGAGGCTTGCAAGGCTGTCGCTCGACGCGCGGCCCTCGCGGAGTTCTTCGAAAGCGCCGCGCGCAAGCGGCACCGCGAGCACAAGCGCGCCGATGAGCGCGGGGATGCTGCTCACCGATTGCTCGATCCCGAAGAACGGCGAAATCCACGCGGCGAGGAGGAGCACGCCACCGAAGAGCGCGACGAAGAGCTGCCGCTCGAGGCGCTCAGCGCCGCCAGCATCCTCGGCAGGGTTGCGGGAGGTTGGTTCGATCGTGGTCGAAGTCAGTGTCGACATGAGGGGTCCGGGGCGGCAGGGTAGCAGAGGAGTACGTGCGAAGTCTTCCGTTGGATCGCTCGACGGGAGTAGTTCGAGGCTCGGAGTTCGATTGGACTGTTCGATGCCGATTGAGCGCGTGCTTGGGATAGGGCGAAGAGGCGGACCGCGGTCGAGGACGCTTTCGGTGATCGACGCCCACAGGTTCGTTATCCTGCTCCCGTGCATCACTCCGTGTCAGCGCATGATTCCCAAGAGCACGTGCCGACCGAGCATGTGGTGATTGTCGGCGACGGGCAAATGTCGCTCGTTCTTGCGGATCTTCTCACCGTTCGACGCGTGAAGACCACGATTCTCTCGCCCTTCGCGGCGGAGGCGGCTCGACTGGCGAGCACACGGACAAGCGTCCGGCTGCCCAGCTTTCGCCTTGATCCGGCGGTTGTGGTCACGGCCGACGCAGCGCATCTCGCGAGTGCGTCGCTCGTGGTTTGTGCGATTCCAACGCAATTCATCCGCGCCACGTTCGCCCGTGTCGGCGCGTCGATTCCGAGTGGGGTTCCTGTTGTCAGCGTCGCGAAGGGGATCGAGGCAGACACGTTCCGTCTGCCCTGCGACATCCTTGATGAAACGCTGAACCGCAACCGCGCCAAGCCCTCGCCCATCGCGGCGCTGAGCGGCCCAACGATCGCCGCGGAACTCGCGCGGCGCCTTCCGGCGGCACTCGTGGCCGCGAGTCCGGATTCCGCGCTCGCGGCATCGCTCCAAGCGACCTTCACGTCGCCTTGGACGCGGATCTACCAATCGAACGACCTCATCGGCGTTGAGCTGGCGGGTGCGTGCAAGAACGTCATCGCCATCGCCGCGGGCGTGATCGACGGTATGGCGCTCGGCATGAATACGAAGAGCGCACTGCTCGCCCGTGGGCTCGCGGAAATCGCGCGCGTCGGAGTCGCACTCGGCGGTCGCTTGGAGACATTCTTCGGCATCACCGGTGTTGGCGATCTCGCCACCACATGCTTCGCGCCGGAAGGCCGAAATCGTTCATTCGGCGAAGCGCTCGCGCGGGGCGAATCACCTGAGGCGATCCTCGCGCGCATGACTTCTGTCGTGGAAGGCGTGCCGACCTCGCGTGCGCTTGTGCGCGTCGCGCTTGAACACGGGATCGAAGTTCCGATTTGCGAAGCGGTCGCTGCGATGGTCTACGACGGTCTCGATCCGCGCGAAGCACTGCGGCAACTCATGAGCCGCGCGACGGGCACGGAGCGGATTGGTTGAGACGCGCATGGACGCAGTGGCTCTCACGTGCGCGTTCATTTGAAAATGCGCGTTTCGCTCGAAGCGGCGCGCATGAAATGCGGAGTTGCTTACTCCTCTTCGCCGAAGCGAGATTCGACGAGCCGGACGAGCGCGCTGAGCGCGTCGTGTTCGTCCGGCCCGTCCGCAACGATTTCGAGCGTCGAGCCGCAGGTGCCCGCGAGCATCAACATCTGCAGTATCGACTTTCCATCCACCGACTCATTGTCCGAACACTTGCGCACCGTGATCGTCGCCGAGAAACGCGAGGCTTCTTCCACGAAGGACATCGCGGGCCGCGCATGCAGCCCGAGACGGTTCGAGATGATGGTCTGCGCAGAAACCATCCGATTTTTAGCGACCGACTTGCCCAGAATCCGCTTCGTCGAGAAGTCGTGTGACAGCCTCGACAGTCGTCGCTTGTCGGAGGAATCGGCGGAACTGATCTTTCGAAAGCTGCGTGAAAATCGCCTTCATGGCGTCGACGTGCAGCGTTGGATTCTCTTCTGGCGAGAGCATCAAGAAGATCGAGTAGACCGGCTGCTTGTCGAGCGCGTTGAAGTCGACGCCCGTGCGGCTGATGCCGACGGCCGCGAGTGGACTCTTGACTGCGGTCGTCTTGGTGTGCGGAATGGCAACTCCGTGGTTCAGACCCGTGGAGCCCTTCTTCTCGCGAGCAAGAATCGACTTCGCAAACGTCTCTCGCATGTCGGGCGAAACACGGCCGCTCTCCACGAGTGCGTTGAGCAGCTCGTGGATTGCGTCTTCGAGTTTGGTCGCAACGAGATTGGGAACGATCGCCTTATCGACGACGATTTCTCTGAGTTTCATCGGGTTCTTCCTGCGAAGTGCTTCGCCGCCGTGCTTAACCGCCGTGCTCAACCGCCATGCTTGTGGTCGCGCATGCGCTTCTTGTGTTCGCTGATGACGCGCGCTTCGCGATCAACCGCGAGATCGATCGCCGCGTAGAGGTCGGCGTCGCGGTAATTCACGATGAAGTCCTCGTGGTGCTCGACATCGACGATGAACTCAACGTGGAATCCGTTGTTCTCTTTCTCAATCACGCAGTCGATCGACTGAACTTGATCGAAGTAGCGAACGAGGCGCTCGCACTTCTTTCGGACATACGAGTCGATGGCTTCGGTGATTTCGAGATGCTTGCCCTTGACGTTGATCTGCATGGAACTTCCTTTCGCGCTTTGTCATGCTTCCCCGCGGCGCGCGCGATCAGGCTGCGCGCTTTGGGGAGCAGAGGGTTTGTTGGGATTGCCTTCGCTGGGAACTACGACGCCAGCAGACACAAGGTAGCGAAGTGCCTCATCGACGGTGAGAGGGATCTCGCGAACGTCCGCCCGGGGGACAGTGACGGTCCAGCCCGAGAATGGGGCGGGGGAGTTTGGGATGAAGACGGTGACGGCGTCTCCGCACGCGGCCACGATTTCGGGCGTGGCGTCGCCCGTCACAAGCCCCATCTGCCAGAGGCCCGGTCGCGGATACTCGATCATCACCACGCGGTTGAAATTGAGCTTCTTTTTCTCGCTGCCGAAGAGGAACTCGACCACCTGCTTGAGCGCGGGGTAGACCTGCCGGATGCCGGGCACCGTAAGGAGGCCCGACTCAAATGCCGCGAGCAGGCGTCGGCCGAGGTAGCCGCCGACGAGTCGTCCGAGGATGTAGACCGCGAAAATCGCGAGGACGAGCCCTGCGAGGTCGAGGTACCAGCGCGCGCTCCACCAGTTCGCGACATTTTCGCGCACGAGCCGCCAACGCGCCGCCTCTTCGCTGCCGTCGAGCCGCACACGCGTTGCCCGCGCTTGCTCGTCGCGAATCTCCTCGGCCGACGGCACAAACAGCGTGTTTCCCGATGCTTCGCTGGCACTCGCGACCACAAGTCGGATCCCGGCGTTGATTGGTTCTGCGATGTTGCCATCGATGAATCGGAATGCAGCAACCAGAATCCAGAGCGTGAGGACGCTTGGCAGAATGACGCCGAGTCCGCGGAGGAAAAACCTCGACGTGCCGGAACCCTTCTTAGCTGAACTCTCTGACTTGGACGACTCCACCGAACGACCTCCCGAGTGGCGCCGAGTGTAGGAAATTCCGAAGTCATTCGCCGAGCGGTCGAGGGGAGACTTCCGTGAACAGCTCGTTGCCATCACGGCGGTAGTCGACGCGTATGGATTTGCCGACATCGAGGCGGGCGACCGCGAGTACGAGTTCTTCGCGATTCGAGACGCGCACGCCGTCGATTGCAAAGATCACGTCACCGACGCGCAGACCAGCAGCTTTCGCGGCACTCTTCAGAACGAATGAACGGATGCGAACGCCGTCACCCGCGTCTTCAGCCGTGAGGCCAAGCGACGCGTCGCGGCGAGAGACCGAATCGTCGATGGCGCCACGTTGAATCATCCACTTTTTCCAGCGTTCTTCGACCTTCGCGAGCGGAACACCGAAGGTTCGCTCGATGGCAGAACTGCCGTCGGGATCGTCCCGCGAGGTTGCGCAAAGCGCCTTGTAAAACTCGACCAACTTGCCTTCGCGCGCGAGGAATTCAAAGATCGCGCGCACTTGCGGATAGAGCCGTTCTGCGTCGGACATGAACGCTTGCGGACGCAGCGCGAAGAGTTCCTTCCACGGCATGACGGTCTTCGAAACGACCTGTTTTCGCGCGATGTTGAAGCGAATGTTGGGTTGGAACTCCACCGAACCATCCGCGCGGATCGTGTAGTTCTCGTAGAGGCTCGCAAGGCCCTCTTGTATCCAGATCGGATGTCGCTGCCCCGAGCGCTCCATGTGCGCGAAGTGCAAGAGATGCACGAACTCATGCTGCAACGATTGCCCGGTATCGCGCGCAACCAATCGTCGCGATTCGTGCAGATACATGCCCTTGATCTCTTCGCGTTCGAGGTATTTGCGCGCATCCTCAGGTCGAACGATCGCGATGAGCACTGGATCTTCAGGCGCTCGTCCGAAGTAGTCCTTGACGAGATGCGCACCGAGCGCGTCGAGCGTTTTCTTCATCCGCACGTGCGAAGCCTCTTCGAGGAATGTCGCATACGCGAGGCCACGGTCGCCATCGATTTCGTAGCGATAGTCGTCGCCGTGGGCTTCGCGCCAAACAGCGAGCGGATCAAGTTTCGGCGTGCGCGATGGTTTCGTGCGCGGCGCGGGGCTCCGCTCCACGCGCTCGCGCGCCTCCATGATGGCTTCGTAGGTGCGCGAGGCGCGAATCGGTTCAAGATCAGGGTCCGCTTCCATCGCGTCGAAATCGCGAAAGCCCGACTTCACGGCGTCGAGCAGTCGCTTCTCCGCTTCGTCTTCGCGGCCAAGTTGCGCCAAGGCACATGCGCCGTTGTAGAGATCTGTTGGGTCGCGTCGCCCATCGGCCACGCGCGCGGAAACGATGCGGTCGATTTCGGTGAAATCGCGCGCGCGGAGTGCAGCATCAAGTGCAGCATCGCTTGTGGATGTTCGCGACGAAGGGGATGGGGTCGCGCCTGAATCCCTCGAACCTGAGTCCTTCGAACCTGAGTCCCTCGAACCTGAATCCCTCGATCCTGAGCCTTGCGAGCCGG
>Ga0164292_10003886_pt1 | contig 12187 bp, 13 predicted proteins | sample GEODES117metaG_FD_111486 | JGI IMG/M metagenome (GOLD analysis project Ga0164292, IMG submission 111486) | Eutrophic lake water microbial communities from Lake Mendota, Wisconsin, USA - GEODES117 metaG | ecosystem: Environmental > Aquatic > Freshwater > Lake | place: USA: Lake Mendota... | reverse complement strand
CACCGGAGCTCTCCTACCGGTGGAGTCTGCATGCGGGATCGTGCACCCGCAGGCGCCGGCCGGAGGTCGGGGGTGCGGGTACACCCTCGGCCTCTGGCGTAACGGCCTTGAGCGCCTAATGGCTCCCGGAACCGTGCTCACGATCTGGCTCATCCAATCGGTGGCCGGCTTTCTTCTGTATCTCGCTCTCGTGCTCGGTTGAGCAACCGCCTCGAGGTTCTTGCCAAGCCGTAATGCGCACTAGGTGCGGGTAATGGCTGGATTGAGACCGGTCGGTCAGACGACTAGCAGGATGGAGTAGGTTGAAGCAGTTGGTTGGATCAATACTCAAGGGGAGTCCCATGGAAGAAGACGAGGCCAGCAGCAGCCAGGCACCCGGGGAGAACGTCGCTTACTCCGACGAAGTGCCGACAGAGGTGGCAAGGAACCGACCTAGACGTGCCATCGTGATTGCTGCGGTTGGACTCGGTGTGGTCGTCGCAATTCTGGCCACACTTGCTGGACTCAATGCGATCTTCGGCGAGAAGACGTATGTGCTTTCCGGAGTGGTTGCGGTCTACGAAGGAAAGCAGGATGACAACGGTTCATGCTCAACGATCAGTCCAGGCTACGGAGATGTCGGAGCGGGTGCCGCAGTGGTTGTCAGCAGCCCCAGTGGCGAGGAGTTGGCATATGGAGAACTAGAGGACGGCTGGGCCTATTCAGGGTTAGAACTTGCCGAGAGGCTTCCAGCTAGTGCCTATGAAGGGGGAGAAGACGAGAAGATGACGTCTGTCAGTTTCCTCCGGGATAATCAGTCATCGCTAAATAATGCCTGCGTGTTCGAATGGACAGTTAGCGACATTCCTCAAGGCGAGAAGTACTACGTATTGGAAACCGATAGGGGAGAGCAGCGAATTGAGCCCGACGAGATGGGGAACTTCCTTGGTCTATCAGTTGGTGACCTAGCCGGGTGAGTGAACGATCTTCGTCGGGCCGTCAATCTGGTGCAGCTAACGGCTCTAGTGCTTGTGCACGGATTGTGCACGGACGAGGCCGAACAGGCCGAAACGCCAATCGACAACCGAGCCACCTGGACCGCCAGATTGCAGCAGATCCAGCCAATCGGTGGATCCAGCCGGACCCTCCAACACGGCCGCTAGCGGAGTTCAAGTCCCCCCGGGCGACATAGGGGGGGTGCGGAGGCCGGGAGCCGATCGGAGATACGCAACAGCAGCGACAAGGGCATTAGTAGCATGTCCTACGTGATGGACGCAGCAAGGGCCGAGAGCTTCGCGGATGTGATGACACAGCTACTGAAGGCGCGCCAGCCGCTGCTTGCAGTTGAGAGCTTCGAAGAAGACCGAGTGCTTGATGAGATCCGGGGAATCGTTACTGACCAACAGCGACTGCGAACCCCACGCGCAGTGAAGGTATTCACGCTCACCGATGGAATCCATGATCCAGGTGACGGCAAAGGGAAGGCTCAGGCGCCGGATGTTGCTCTCAAGGCTGCCCTGGGAACCACCGAACCGACGGTTTTTGTCTTCTTTGACCTCCACCACTACTTGGGGACTGGAAGTCGCCCGCCGGATCCGGTGGTCGTGCGGTGCCTGCGGGATATTGCTGACCGCTTCCGATCGGGATCGGTCGCCTCGACCGCAGTGATGGTCTCGCCGACAGTGGCTCTGCCGGCCGACCTTGAGAAGGTCGTTACCGTCGTTGATTTCCCACTGCCTGATCAGAAACAGATCCACGGCGTGCTGGACGAGATCATCAGCGCCAATGCGCAATCTGACCGCATCACGATCAACTTGGACGATGGCGGTAAGGAGAAGCTCGTCAAGGCTGCGTTAGGTCTTACGCGCACGGAAGCCGAGAACGCGTTTGCTCGTGCCATCGTCCGTGACGGAGTCCTCGACGTCGAAGACGTGTCGGTCGTTCTCGAGGAGAAACAACAGACGATCCGCAAGTCAGGGCTTCTTGAGTTTATGCCGCCTCAAGGATCGATGGACGACATCGGCGGACTTGAGAACCTCAAGCGATGGCTCACGAAGCGGCAAAACTCGTGGCTGGATGCAGCGGAAGAGTGGGGTCTTCCCTTCCCCAAAGGCGTCCTCATCACTGGTGTCCCTGGATGCGGAAAGAGCCTCACAGCAAAGTGCTCAGCTTCCCTATGGGGACTACCCCTACTGCGGCTCGACGTCGGCCGGGTCTTTGCCGGGTTGGTCGGATCAAGCGAACAAAATATGCGTGCCGCTCTAAAGATGGCCGAGGCTGTATCGCCCTCGGTGCTCTGGATGGATGAGATCGAAAAGGGATTTTCTGACGCAAGCGGCGGCGGAGACTCTGGAACCTCACAGAGAGTGTTCGGAACATTCCTTACATGGATGCAGGAGAAGTCGAAGCCGGTATTCGTCATTGCGACTGCCAACAACATTGATCGCCTTCCTGCGGAGTTCATGAGGAAGGGCCGCTTCGATGAGATCTTTTTCGTCGACTTGCCCACCCGAGAAGAACGAATGCCAATCTGGCGTCTTCAGCTCACGCGGCGCTTGGCGGCGGGACGAGTAGTCGGAGCCGAACTCCACGTGGACGACGGACTCGTCGTGGGATTGGCAGAGCGGAGCGAGGGATTCTCAGGTGCTGAGATTGAGCAGGTCGTAATCACCGCCTGCTTTGATGCATTTGCTGAACGACGTCCGATGGTTAGAGAAGACCTCGAACGGGGAATTCAGAATACGGTCCCGTTGTCCGTAACTCAGGCGGAGAAGATCCGGACCATTCGAAGTTGGGCATCTAGCCGGGCAGTGGCGGCGTCAGCAACCGAGGATCAAGAGGAATACGGAACTGTCGACCCGGAGGAGCCTGAGGTGCCAGCCGGCGGTGGCGACAATGCGGTCTCGGGCTGGCGTGGTGGTCGGAGGGTTGAGTTCTAATGAGGGAGCTAAGTCGTGAGCATTGAGATTGTCCTGGTTCCCCTGGCTATGGCCGCCTTTGCCGCTTGGAAGGCCCGTTCCATCGAAGAGGGCAATGCCTGCATGGTCGAGACGCGCCTCAAGGACCCGGTGCTGCTGGCTGAGGCGCTGACGGCAACGGGTGCGATCGATGTCAGCGCGAGTGCCGGGAAAGTGAAGGCCGACTGGGGCGATCTCACCGCATCGTTCTCGCGCGGCGAAGACGGCGTACTGACCGCCCACTTCGACACCGAAGACAGCGACAGGGCGCTCCTGCTTATTTCTGATGTTGACAAGGCCTACGGACTTGCCGTTCAGCGAATCGTCCTGGAACGAGTTCAGCAACGAGCGGAAGCAATGGGTATGGGGGTGGCGTCTGAAGTGGCCTCGCCCGACGGCGCCGTCACCATCGTGCTTGAGGAAGTGCACGCATGAACCCCGAGAGGCGGCGGATCATCGTCACGGTTAAGCCGGACGGGCACCTGGAGGCACGTACCGAAGGCATCCACGGTGAGGAGTGCGTCGACAAAATCGCCGCATTGGAAGCCCTGCTTGATGCGGTCACCGTGAACTCGCAGTTCACCGATGATTACCGATCGCTGGGCGATCGTCATCGCCTGACCGCTGATGCGGTTGCTGATGACGAAGTGAGGAACGAATCGTGACCACGGCGGAAGAACGGTTGAAGAACCGGAACTGGCGGCTTCGTAACTCTCTCTGGGTCGTCGGAACGCTTGCGTTCGGATGCCTGGCCTGGGCCGGTTTCCTCTACGTAGGCATCGTTGCGAAGAGACGCTCCTGGCTGATCGCATCCGCTGCCTACGCCATTGGAATAGTTGCTTCGATCGCACTGATGTCCGCGGCGCCGAAGTTGGCGATCGGCGGGACAGACTCGTCAAGTTGGCAGTCGCGTATTGCGACGCTCCTCTTGTTGGCGGTGTGGCTAGGCGGTTTCGTCCACGCGTTACTCATCAACCGAACTTGGCTGAGGGTCAAGGCTGGGCTGGGCAGCGAGCCGTGGTATGCGGTAGGCGGTCAAGCAGCCGTGAATGGGAGGTCTGAATCGCAAGGCGGGCATGATCCATATGGAATGGGCGTCGACACGAGCCAGTACTACGCGCCGGCACCTCCACCGCCATCACGAACCGAAGTGGAGGCGAATGCCACCTTGTCCCCTCGGCCAGGCGAGGGGACATCAGAAGTTCCTGTTGCTGGCGGCCCGAGTGTCACTGCCTCTTCACCCGCAAGGGATGTGCCGATCAACGTGAACACTGCCTCGCTTGCGGAGCTGCTCGGGCGGTTGGGCCTTGACCCCGGGTCAGCTGAGAAGGCGCTGGTGGAACGACACCGAATGGGTGGCTTCGCGAGTGTCGACCAGTTCGTTCAGGTGACCGGCTTGCCGCCTCACGTATACGCGCGCGTTCGCGACATCCTCACTGTTTCCGACGCGGCAGCTGATCCGGGCGGCTCAACTCGTAAGGCGGGCGCAGAATCAGGCGGCGGCGGTGGCCGAGTCCTTGACTTGTGAACCATTGAGGGTTGCTCGGATCTGGCACCGAACCACCGCCGAAGGGCCGGGTCTTCGGACTGCTATTTGGGTCCAGGGTTGCTCGGTCCAATGCCCCGGATGCATCAATCAGCATCTGTGGACGAAACGCGGCGGTAACTTGATCGAGACCGAAGCGCTTGCCGATGAGGTAGCGGAGGCTGGCGTCGAGGGAGTCACGCTCTTAGGAGGGGAACCGTTCGACCAAGCTGATGCGTGTGCATCCTTGGCCGAACGTCTTCACTCGCGCGATATCGGGGTGATCGTGTTCACAGGCTTCACCTACGAGACTCTGGCTAAGGGATCGGAGCCCGGCTGGATCAGGCTGCTTGAGGCGACTGACCTGCTTGTTGACGGTCCATTCGATCGGGCCAATCCAGAGACCAATCGCGCATGGGTCGGCTCAAGCAACCAACGTTTTATTCATCTCAGCGACCGTTACCAGGCGCTGCAGCCGGAGGCCCATCGAAACAGGCTGGAGCTCCGTATCACGCCATCGGGAGAGGTCGACGTCTGCGGATTTGTCACCACGAAGGACCTCGCTCGGCTCCGCTCGGAGCTGGACCTCGCTGTAGAGATCCACCCTTGATGACCGCCGGGAGCGAGTCCGAAACCCAGTGGGCAGTATTCCTCACCTCGAGTCGGAAAGTTGCTCAGGTCATGACGATATTCGGCCGGAGCGTGGACGCAATTGAAGATCTTCGGAAGGTTCTATTGCCGCTCCACCGGGACGTTGCGGAACTTGAGGCAGACGATGATGTTCAATGCCGATTCGCACGCGTGTGGATTCTGACATTGGAGTACTTGGTCGCTGGTGAAGAGAATGTTCGGCAACTGATGGGTCGGAGCGGCTGGAGGAGTCGAGCTCGGGAGCTTCGGTACCATGTAGACCCTGATGAGTTGCAATCGCAGGACGATTGTTGGTCATGAGGGGTCCCCGTTGGGTGGTCCAGTTGCTATGTGAGTGCTGGTTGGTTTCGGGTGGTCCAGGCTTGGGTGAACTCGTTGGGGGTGAGGTCGCCGTGGGCGCTGTGGGGTCGGTTCATGTTGTAGTCGATGCACCAGTCCTCGATGAGGGCTTGGGCTTCGAGGAGGCTGGCGAATTGCCAGTCGTTGAGGAACTCGTCGCGTAGCCGGCCGTTGAACGAGTCGATCCAGGCGTTCTGCCATGGTGAGCCGGGATCGATGAAACAGGTGCCGACATTGTTGAAGCGGCACCAGTCGGCAACGGCCGCAGCGATGAACTCGGGGCCGTTGTCGAACCTTACGAACGCTGGTGTGCCTCGGGTGACGCTGAGCCGGTCAAGACAGGCGACGACGCGGTCGGCGTCGATGGACCGGTCCACAACAATGGCGGGGCATTCGCGGGTGTACTCGTCGACGATGTTAAGTAGCTTGATGGTCGACCATCGATAGTGGTGTCGAACTGGAAGTCGAGTGCCCACATGGCGTTCGGTGAGATGGGGCACATCGCTCCGACGGCAGATCCGATTCCACGGTGTGGCTTTTTTCGTTTGCGATAGGGGGCCTTGAGGCCTTCTGTGCGCCACAGGCGCTGGATCCGCTTGTCGTTGACCCGCCAGCCTGCCCGGCGGGCTGCTGTGGCGGCTCGACGCCAACCCCAGCGTGGACGCTCCCGAGAGAAGTCACGCAGGAAGGCGCGTAGCTCGGCCTCGTCATCACTGACCTTCGGCGGTTCGAGCCGCTGGGTTGACCGGTGCTGGCCAACAACCCGACACGCCCGCCGCTGAGACACCCCGAACCGACTGTGCAGCGTCTCAACTGCTGCACGCCTGCGGTTCGGGGTCAGAGGTTTCCCTCAGCCAGCTCCTTGAGCATCACTTTGTCCAACTCCGCTTCGGCGAGGAGCTTCTTCAGCCGGGTGTTTTCCCCTTCGAGTTCCTTGAGGCGTTGCCATCTGAGGCTTTCATGCCTCCGTACTGGGCGACCCACCGATGCCAGGTCGACTCGGCGATCTGCAGATGCCGGCACACCTCGACAAGCTCAGACCCGCCAGCCAAAAGCTTGTTGCCCTCAGCGATCTTGCGGATGATCTGATCAGGCGTATGCCGTCGTCGTTTGGTCATGGTTGCTGTCCTGCTACCCCATCATGGGGCAACGGACTCCCACAACACCCGGACCATTACACCGAGGTCACCTCAGACGCATTCATCGCCAGCTTGGGCGGGGCTAGCTGACTAGAGCGTCCTGCTCGGCCCGCATGAGCCGCACACGCCTTACGCCCGAAGCTGCGATCGGCCCAATGCCAGCGAGCACCCCGGCGAGGATCGCTACGCCCAGCGCATGCCCCCAGCGATGAAGAACTGGGCAATCATGATGAAGGGGCCAACGCGCCGTCGCTGTTGGCGATCCCCTCGATGACGCATATCCCAGATATGCGCAAGCCCCGCGACGAGGACGCCGAGGGCGAGCCATTTGAGAGCCTGGTCAACCCGCAGATCCGCCAATTCCTAGCGTAGTCCGGTCCACGATGAGCGCCTGGCGGGGGCTTGCCCCGATCACGCCGAGGCTGCGCTGGTAGCGGCGGACTCGGCACCGTGGATTGGTTGACTCTTGCCCCAGCACGACGTCATTCTGTCAATCACGAATCTCTTTCTATGCAGACAGCGTTGCCATTTGCTGTTACACCGAATACATAGGGAAGATAGAGAGTTCCTCCGTTAGAACCCACGGTCTCTGGATCCATGGTCAGATAGTCGAAGTCCACCCCAATGACTGCGTTGCATCCGAGTGCGTAGGCGGCTTCCTTTAATTCTACCAATGCATTCCGGCGGATATGGACCAACGATGCCATCAGACTGTCAGCAACATTCGTGACACCCCCGCCAAAAAATCCGCCCTGTCCGCGCGGAATTTCGACTGCGTCGTCGCCGGATATGTAGCCCGAATATTTTGTGATGGTGTAGCCGTCAAAGTTGAAGCCTGATGTGATCAGCATCCTTGAAAGCGCCTGCTGTTTCGCTTCCTCTGCAGCTTGGTCCTCAATCTGCTGCCGATGGAGGGCTTCCTTTTGCTCCGCGTCATACTGTCGGAAATTCCGAATTATCTCATCAATATCTTGGGATTCATCAACATCAATCCCGCCTCGAAGACCGGACTTGATAGGTACTCCAGACCTCGTCAACCAATTATCGAACGCAAATTTGTCGAATCCATTTTGCTTGGCGATGTCCTTTGATCTCATTATGTTAACCTCCCGTTAGGGGTATAGGTACCGCTGGGCTTCTGGATTTGTAGGGTCAATGTCAAGAATTAGGCTTGCGTAACGCTTTCGATTTCTCGGGTCTTCGCGACACCTCTGAAGGAGTGCCTCGATATCAGAGCTGACGCTGATCATCGAACCCTTTGACACTGAGGCTCGTGTTGGATCACTGAATATTGTCTGGCAGTAAACGCAAACCAGTCGCGCTTCAATCTCATTGAAGTCATTGCTGCCACAACTTGTACACTTGACTGGATCCATTGTCTATCCCTGTCACGTATTCAACTAAAGCCCTAGAGCCTTGGTGCGGGCGACATCGAACTCTTCTTGCGAAATCAGTCCTGAGTCGAAAGCGGCTTTCAATTGTTCCAGGCGACCAACGAGGTCGTCTCCTGATTGTGTTTGCGTCGATGGTTCCGGTGCTGGTGGAGCAACGGCCGAGTTTGAGTCTGAAGCGGGCTGGTTAAGGCTCGCAATCCCAACACCGCCGGCAGCGACGCCCAGCCCGACGATTCCTGCTGCGCCATCAACAGAGCCTGCTGCTTCGAGGCCAGCGGCAACCGATGCTTGCAAGTTAGAATTCCCTCGAGTTCCTGAAAGCGAATCGGCACGTTGAACGACTTTGAGTAGTTCGCGAGTCGGCTCGTCATATTCGATTCCGACTATCGCTACCTTGCCAATGCTCAGGCCTCGTTCCGAGGTCCATTGAAACCCGTCATCGACTGCGCCAGAGAGTGCAGCCCCAAACCCAAGCGAATCGCGTTGGATATTCAGAATCCTGTTCCCTTTAGAAGGGTCGTTTGTATAGGCGCTGAATGCGCCGGCCAAAGACGCGACTACTTCGGTAAACAATTGCAGCCCAAACTCGTTTTGGGGGTCAGTGAAATCGAATACTTCGCCATTCTGAAGATAGGAGGATGCAAGGACGTTTCGGACAAATAAGATTGGGTCGACAACTTTTACGGTGTACGTGCCGCGCGTAGTCGCTCCAACCTGTGCGTTCAGGTAAGAGTCATCCCAATAGATTACTGACTGCGTTCCAAATTTGTTGTTGGGCAGTTCCTTCAAGCTTACGAAAAGTGCAAGTTGCTGCGAACCGGGCCTCCCACCAAACTTGAAGCGTTCCCATGACTGCTTCACGATGGGCGACATCACCCCACCTTCGACAAATATTGATTTCGAATTTAGATCATCCGAATCCCAGATGTAACCACCGGGCTCGGTTGTGAAACTTGTGACTTGGCCATCTTGAAACGTCAGCAACCCGAAGCCTTCCGGAACGACAATTTTTGAACCATTCGTGATGATGGCTTGTGAAGATTTTGTGTCCGAACCGCGTCCAGCGTTGGTGCCCCTTAGCACAGCTGTGAAGACGGCCGCCGTTTGCGGCAAAGTCTGAGGGACCGTGAAAAAGTCTTTCCATTGGTCCGCCAGCGACCCTCCAAGAGCCCCCGATGCAGCCTTAATAAGTCCCATGCTTCTCCTCCCCGCTCGCTGGCGCAAGGTTAGCACTGGAACTTGCGGGGACCGGATTGAGGCTCAGTAGCAGGATGGCTGACAATCCCGAAGTGCAAGTCAGCGAGTCGCTGTCAATGCACGAAGGGCCGTGTTCTCGGGTTAGGAGCAACGCAGAGAAGCAGTTTCGATCGTGAGGATCCGAAGCACGACACGGCGTCGACATCATAGGCAATTGGCTCTGCGCCAATCCGAGGAACTCATTGATGGACTCAGTGATCAGGATACTGCGGGCGGCAAGGAAGTCTGAATGGGTCCAGTGCGAGATGGCACCTCGATGAAGATTTCAAGAGCCGCTGTGTTGGCCCCCAGAGGCCTTGTCATCGCTATGCCAAACTCCCTGGCCGACTGCATTGCCGCCAGCAGGGCCGAGGTAGCTCGGCACTCGGCCTCGTCGGCACCGGTGATGCCACTTGTTGGTATCAGCCGAGCAGGTTGCCAGTTCTTGTCATTACCAGTCACGGTTCGCCTGCCAGTTCTTCTTGACGTTACTTCTTCTAGCAAGTAGGAGCACCTATTGTGGAGCTGTTGGAGCCCATCGGAGCGGGGGCAATCGTGATCGAGATGTCATTGCCAGGGATGGAAGGTGAGTGAGCTCTCTCCCGATGTGGAGGCCGCGGGTGCCGAGCCTGCGTTCCTCCACCAACCTCACACTGAGCTCAGTAGCAAACCTCCAACGGGGGTCTCGGGCGCGCGCAGCGGCAGGAAATGGACCAGGCCGGAAGGCACTCGCTGGCAAGAGTGCCTCGAGAGCGCCCTGCTTCGGTTCCGACACCCACTATTCACCGGGAACACGGAGGACGACTTCCACTCCGGTGGGACTGGTGTCTACGGGTTCTCTGCAGCAGTCCTAGATTTTGTCGCCCCACCGAAGTTTCCCTACTACCACTGGGTCTTGAACCCGACGTCGGGTCGAATCACCTTGCGCGCATCAGCTCCAGTGCGTGAGCGACTTGAGGGGTTCCTTCGGGAGAGGTTCGACATCAAGACCACTGCTCTCTCGAACATTGAGAACGCAGCTGAGCCGGGATTAGCCCTAAGGAATCTGAGTCAGTATTTCCAGCACCACCTCGGCTTGCTGATTGTTCAAGACGCAGACGTTTTGGCCCGGACTGAGCGTCACGGCGCCATCGCCGAAGGCTTGCTTTATTTCATGAACCAGGTGCGAAGTGGGTCCCGGCACAAACCCGTCATCTTCATTGGCCGATCGCACTCGCTGCCCCCGCTCCTCGCCAATCATCCATTCTTGGAGCAAATTCCCGTAGAGCGGCCCTCCAGCGCAGAACTTCAGCGGTTCTTCTTCGAACTCATGGACTCTTTCTCGGGTGCAGAGGACGTCGGTGACAGCCAGGCGCTGGACCTAGCCGAACGTCTTGCGGATGCGATGAGAGCAAGGACTATGAGGGAATGCCGCGCCCTAGTTGCCTACTCGGCCAGGAAGGATCTCTCTGTCACCGAGCCGGAGAAGCTCGTCAGCGAGTTCTTGGGACTGTCGGAGGAGTACTCATGGTCCAGAGTCGGAGCCAGGAATGTGGCGAATGCCGTCACCTCGCTATCGGAGCGAATCGCTGGCCAGCCAGCTGCCCTCGACGCAGTAGCCCAGGGTCTGAGGAATTCGGTTGTGAACGTCTCATTTGATGAGTCCACCGCCGCAACGAATCGACCCCGAGCAGTTTTTCTCTTCGCCGGAACCACCGGAGTCGGCAAGACTGAGATGGCGAAGGCGCTGACATCTTTCGTCTTTGGCCGTGAGGATGCACTTCTTCGCTTCGACATGGGTGAGTTTCGCTCCGAAGCCTCGTTCACTCGGCTCATCGGCTCATCGCCTGGCTATGTGGGGTTCGATAGAGGTGGAGAGCTCACCGAGGCGGTGCGGTCCCGTCCACAGTCGGTGGTTCTCTTCGATGAGTTTGAGAAGGCGGACCCTTCGATTCTCGATGTTTTCCTGGCAATCGTGGACGATGGTCGCTGCACCGATGGGCGTGGTCAAACGGTCGACTTCTCAGAGACGATTGTGATCTTCACCTCCAACCTAGGCGTGAGCTCCCTACCGTCGAACCTGCAGGAACTCAGCTATGAGGAACTGCAGATGCACTTGACGGGAGAAATCGAGCGGGACTTCCGTTTTCGGCTGGGACGCCCAGAGCTCTTCGGTCGTCTTCGGGGCGGACTTGTGATCTTCGATCTACTTCGTCGGGACGCGGTGCCGGACCTCTGCGCAATTCTCATGAGTCGCCTTGCTGAGAACGTCCAGTCTCGATTTGATACGAGGCTGCTCTATGACGAAGGTCAGATCTCAAGGGGGGTTCTTGGGGCGATGAGGGAATCAGACTGGCGTTATGGAGGGAGAGCTATCAGGTCATTGCTCGAACGCCGAGTGATGGCTCCGCTAGTGGATGGCATCATGGCCGCTGACTCAGCAGTGGCTGCCGGGATCCGTATAAATTGGGAGGCTGATGAGGTCGTCGTTCGTGTTGGTCCGTAGCCCCCAGCGCTAGTAACTGGCGATGGCTCCTGTGGCAGACATCCCCCCTCTGCGCAGCCGATACGCTGCGACTCGCGAGGTTGATGATGCCCGTGATACTGGCATTATGAGGTTGCCTCCAAGACAGGGGACTGCCGGTACTCCATCCGTGTCCCCACTCCAACCCTCGACTGCATGTGATGTGCACGAATTGTGCACGGACGCCGCCGGACTCGCCGAGAACCTCAAGGAGACCGCTCAGCTAGATCCCCGAGATCGCAGGCGATACGCCTCCCTTGCTGGACCCGGCCGAACCCGGTTGCATGCCTCATGCCGGAGTTCAAGTCCCCCCTCCGACACCACAGCCCGGGATGATTCCCGGGCGAGTGACGAGCGGAATGATCCCGGTCGGACGCAACCTTTCGTGTTATCCGACCTCTTCGGAGCTACCGGTCGCCAGACGCACGGAGATGAAGTCGAGTCGCCAGAGCGCTTCGAACAGT
>Ga0164292_10003884_pt1 | contig 12188 bp, 11 predicted proteins | sample GEODES117metaG_FD_111486 | JGI IMG/M metagenome (GOLD analysis project Ga0164292, IMG submission 111486) | Eutrophic lake water microbial communities from Lake Mendota, Wisconsin, USA - GEODES117 metaG | ecosystem: Environmental > Aquatic > Freshwater > Lake | place: USA: Lake Mendota... | reverse complement strand
CCATCGAAATATCCGGCTACAAGCCGGATTCACCCCTTAACTTCTACTTACAGCGGGCCCGGGTCCTCCGGAGTCCTACCCCATTACCCCAACCAGTCTCAGTTGGTTCTTCGTAATGGCTTACCCAGAGTCTAACGTCTTTTCTTTGCTTTCGCATTACCAACTACTTGCCCCGCAATGACTATTGCCAGCGCGATTAGGAACATGGCTGTGCCTATGACATTGGCCTGAGCAGGTACTCCGCGAATCGAAGAAATCCAGATGAATTTTGGAAACGTGGTGATTGTGCCGGAATTGAAATTAGTAATAATAAAATCGTCAAACGAGAGGGAAAAGGCTAAGAGCGCAGCTGCAGCGATTCCGGGAAGTACTAACGGGAACGTCACTCGTCGGAAGGTTTCGTATTCATTTGCGTACAAATCTCGAGCTGCCTCTTCCAGTTTCGGATCGAGGCTTGCCACTCGAGCTTTCACAGTCACAACGACAAATGAGATACAGAACATGATGTGGGCGATGACCGTAGTCCAGAAACCGGTATTCACATTCATGTTCACAAACATTGCCAGCAACGAAGCGCCCATCACGATTTCTGGAGTCGCCATCGGTAGAAAGATTAATAAATTCGTTGCGCTTCGTCCGCGGAACTTATATCTGCCCAGTGCAAATGCAATCATCGTTCCAAGAATTGTTGCAATAAATGTAGAGAGGAAACCGATCTTGAGCGAGTTTCCTAGCGCAACACAAATATCGGGAGCTCCACAAGGATTCTTCCAATTGTCGAGTGTGAATCCCTGCCAATTGATATTACGTTTGCCAGCATCGTTGAAAGAGAATGCCATCGTGTATCCAACAGGGATGAATAGATAGATAAGAGCTAGCGCTGCATAAATTCGAATGAGATTACGTGAAAACCATCTACTCATCAGCGTCACACCAACTCATCGGTACCAGAACGACGTATGTAAACAACCACCAGGAACAAAATGGCCGCCATCAATGTGAAGGAAAGTGATGCAGCGGTGGGGTAATCCACAATTCTGAAGAAACGTGAGTCAATTACGTTGCCAATCATTTTTGTCGTTGGATTTCCCAAAATTGCCGCATTGATGTAATCACCAGCAGCCGGAATAAAGGTGAGCAGAGTTCCCGCTACTACACCCGGCATCGATAACGGCACAGTGACCTTACGAAAAGTGGTAAGACCATTGGAATACAAGTCCCCTGATGCCTCGAGAAGGCGTGGGTCGATCCGATCCAAGCTGGCATAAATGGGAAGAGTCATGAATGGAAGAAAGTTATAGGTCAATCCCATCACCACAGCAAATGATGAGGCTGTGATGGTGGTGTCTGGCCCAATGAGGTGCAACGTTCGCAACACGTACACAACTGGACCTTCAGCGCCGAGGATTTGTTTCCAGGCAATGGTGCGCAATAAGAACGAGGTAAAGAATGGGGCCACCACCAGAATCAGCAGAATATTTTTGTAACGACCTGATTTGAACGCGATTGCATAAGCAAGCGGGTAAGAGATTGCTAAAGCGAGAACGGTGGCCAAGAATGCGTACATGAAAGAGCGCAGGAATTGATCTTGATACTCGATGAACGCATCAATGTAGTTTGCAAAACGATAGGTTTGAACAAAAGCGCCAGTCTCTTGTGTTGTCGCACGAGTTTTTGTTGAGGTCTCGGCAAGGTTGATCAGTGGATAGATAAAGAAAATAGCGAGCCAGAGCAAACCTGGCAGCATCAGAAGATAGGGAACTTTCCTTCCGGATCGCTCAGGCTGAACATGCGTACTCGTGCCTGGCGAAACGTGCGCAATCGCCATCTAATCCTCGCTATCGAGCGCGAAGGTGAAATTTGGCTCCCAAGAGAGCGTAACCCGATCGCCCTTTCTAATATTCGCAGCGCCACCATCATTTTGTTCAAAGACCATGAGCTCTTGCTTCCATGGCATTTCCACTTGGTACTGAGTGCTCACTCCTACAAAAGAGATATCGGTAACGACTCCATCGTGTAACGCATTCTTTCCCGTGCTCGTACCTGCAGCATGAATGTTAATTTTCTCAGGACGAATTCCAACGAGAACCGAACTCTTAGCTGACCTATTACGGGATGTTGGCAGGATGATGCGCGCACCTTGAACATCTACAGAAGTTTCTGCACCGCTATTTGTCCCAACAGTTGCTTTAATGAGGTTCGACTGACCGAGGAAATTTGCTACGAAAACTGTTTCAGGGTTTTCATAAAGATCTACCGGTGAGCCCATCTGTTCGATACGACCTTTATTCATGACCGCGATGGTGTCGGCCATGGTCATCGCCTCTTCTTGATCGTGAGTCACATGGACGAAGGTGATTCCTACCTCGGTTTGAATCCACTTCAATTCAATCTGCATCTGCCGACGCAATTTAAGATCCAATGCACCCAGAGGTTCATCGAGAAGCAAAAGCGCGGGTCGATTGACGATTGCCCGCGCAACGGCAATTCGCTGTTGTTGACCGCCAGATAATTGCCCAGGCTTGCGATCTTTCAGGTGCCCCAATTCGACCAGTGCAAGGACTTTCTCAACCGCTTCTTTGACATCTTTGATTCCACGACGACGCAATCCAAATGCGACATTCTCAAAAATCGTTAAATGTGGAAAGAGCGCGTAATTCTGAAAGACCGTGTTGACCGGTCGGCGGTACGGCTTGCTGTATGTGATGTCGGTATCGCCAACCGCGATAGTTCCAGAGGTTGGCTCTTCAAGGCCTGCAATCATTCGAAGAGTTGTGGTTTTGCCACATCCCGACGGCCCCAAGAGCGCAAAGAACGAACCCTTCGGAATGGTCAGATTAAGATCATCGACTGCAACGAAATCGCCAAACTCTTTTCTGATGTTTCGAAGTTGCAAATCACCAGTGGCAGAGGCGGCGAGATCGACCATAGTTAATTGCCTGAAGCTGAGGCGAAAGCTTCGCTGTAAGTTGTTTCTTCCTCTGGTGCAAGCGGACGGAAGACCTTAACCTTGGCTAGCGTTGCATCGTCAGGGAAGATGAATGGATTGTTCACCAACTCTGGTGCAATCTTTTCCATCTCGTCACGAGCGCCTTGCACAGGGCAAATGTAATTCACGAAAGCAGCTACCTGAGCAGCTACCGCTGGATCGTAATAATTATTGATCACACTTTGTGCATTCTTTTTGTTGGTTGAAGGTGTTGGGAGTAGGACGTTGTCAGACCAGAGAGTTCCGCCCGATTCGGGGATTGCAAATTCAAATTTACCTTCATTGTCATTGGCAAGAGCGAAGATGTCGCCAGACCAGCCAATTACAGCGACCGCATCACCGCTTTCCATATCATCTAGGTAATCGTTGCCCTTTACTTGACGAATAATTCCATCAGCAACTTGCTTCTCGAGGAAATCAACGGCATTCATGAATTGATCTTCAGTAAATGGTTGAGAAATATCTACGCCCTGATACTGCAGGATGATTCCCATCGTGTCGCGCATTTCGCTGAGCACTTCGATGCGTCCCTTGTATTTCTTATCGAAGAGTTGATCAAGGCTTTTTATTCCACCAGGAATCACTTCTTTGTTCCAACCAAAGCCAGCGAAACCAGATTGCCATGTGAGCGAACTCTTGCGACCCGGGTCGAAGCCAACATTCGCAAGACCGGCAAGGATGTTCTCCTTATTTGGGATGGCACCTTCATCGAAAGCTTGGGCGTAACCTAGGCGAATCCATCGCCCCGCCATCCAGTCGGTAAGCGTGACGATATCCCACCCAATATCTTTTCCTTGTTCAAGCTTTATTTGAACCTTTCCGTAAAACTCATCGTTATCATTTACTTCTTCTTTGTAAACGACGTTGATTCCTGATGCTGCAATAAACGTTTCGAGCGAGGGATACTTTTGAGTTTTCTCGTCATAATCTAAATACTCTGGCCAGTTCGCCCAGCGAACTGTTCCTGATGAATCAGAAGCTGAGCTCTCACTCGCGCTGCCGGGTTCCTTTTTTCCACCGCCACAGGCTGCAAGAACCGCAGTCGCACCTACAGCTCCCGCTCCAGCAAGAAAGCGACGTCGAGTAAGTTGCGCTTTGATCAACGCTCTGGTCTCTGGCGAAAGTTTCTCGTTCATATCGTGCTCCCTTGTGTCTGCGGTCGGAGGTGGTTAGTAGTTACGGCTATGCCTGTAGATTAGTCATGACGTGCTTGATTCGGGTGTAATCCTCGAAGCCATAGCTCGATAAGTCTTTGCCGTATCCAGAGTGTTTGAAGCCGCCATGAGGCATCTCCGCCACCATCGGGATGTGGGTGTTAATCCAGACGCAGCCAAAATCAAAGGCTTTCGCCATCCGCATCGCTCGCCCATGGTCTTTGGTCCAGACGCTGGAGGCCAGGCCGTACTTCACACCATTTGCCATCCGGACCGCTTCGGCCTCATCGGTGAATTTCTGAATGGTGATCACCGGAGCGAACATCTCACTCTGGATCATCTCGTCATCTTGTTTGAGGTCTGCCACAACGGTGGGGGTCCAGAAGTATCCAGGTCGATTGACCCGAGAGCCGCCAGCGGTGACTCGGGCATGTGCTGGCACTCGATCCAGAAAGCCCTGCACGCGAGCGAGTTGGTTTGCGTTGTTTACTGGACCAACGAGCACATCCTCATCCGGTGCTCCAACCTTGATGTTGTTCTTCGCTTGCTCAGTGAGTAGCGCAACGACATCGTTGTACGCGCTTGCCTCAACGATAACGCGAGTTGCTGCGGTGCAATCTTGTCCGGCATTGAAGTAACCCGCGACTGCAATCCATTCACATGCAGCTTCAAGATTCGCATCGTCAAAGATCACAACTGGAGCCTTGCCACCAAGTTCTAAGTGCACGCGCTTGAGATCTTTTGCCGCTTCTTTTGCTACCTCCATACCTGCACGAACGGATCCGGTGATCGAAACAAACTGTGGAATCTCGTGATCAACTAACATGCGTCCAGTATCTCGATCTCCCGTAATCACATTAATGACACCCTCTGGGAGAAATTCCTGCATCAACTCTGCCATCCAAAGAGTCGAAACTGGAGTGGTGTCGCTTGGCTTGAGCACAACTGAATTTCCGGCAGCAATCGCAGGTGCCCACTTCCAGACTGCCATCATCATTGGGTAATTCCATGGTGTGACTTGAGCGCAGACTCCGATCGGCTCGCGCCGGATAAAAGAGGTGTGGCCCTTCACATATTCGGCCGCAGAGCGACCTTCAAGGTTTCGAGCAGCGCCGGCGAAGAAGCGAATCTGATCCAACATTGGACCAATCTCTTCTTGTCGCGTAATCGCAATTGGCTTGCCGGTGTTCTCCGACTCAATGCCAATTAATTCTTCCGAACGCTCTTCAATCGCATCAGCAATTTTATTAATTGCTCTCTGTCGCTCACCAGGGGTTGACTCGCGCCAGAGTTCAAAAGCGGCTGCAGCTGCATTCATAGCCGCATCGACATCTGCGCTATTTGATACGGGCGCGTGTGCAAAGACTTCGCCGGTAGCTGGGTTGATGAGCTCTTGGGTTTTGCCAGAAGAGGAGGGCACGCTCTTGCCATTGATGAAATTGGTGAGAGTTTTCATGGCCAGAGCGTACGCGCCACTTCGCGCCGAGGGCTAGCAGGGTTCGACACCGCCCTTTTCGGAAAATCTGCGATATGGCCGATATTTGGCGAGGTAGCCTACGAATATCGTGGTGAAACGCTCCCAAAACTGCGGATTCAGTTGCTTCACCCATCCGAGCATGAGAGGGTGGCCCTCATGCGCCAGAAGAACCGCTCCGTGCACCTTGATGATGCCTCCAAAGCCATCATCGAACAACTGCAAGGCGATGGGCGCAAGCCTTACGCCGCAATCGGTTCAGCGGTGGGCCTTTCCGAAGCGGCAGTGCGACAGCGCGTGCAGAAGCTTGTCGATTCTGGAGTAATTCAAATCGTTGCCGTCACCGACCCGCTCACCGTCGGATCGTTTCGGATGGCGATGGTCGGGGTTCGAGTGGAAGGGGATATCACCTCTGTCGCAGATCAACTCGGGAAGTATCGAGAGGTCGACTACGTCGTTGTCACTGCAGGCAACTTCGACATTCTTGTCGAAGTGATCTGTGATGACGATGAACATCTACTCGAACTTCTGCAACGAATTCGAGCAATACCTTCGGTGCGAAGCACAGAGAGCTTCGTCTACCTCAAACTACAAAAACAGCTATACAACTGGGGAACATAAAAATGGCAACAACAAGTGAAGCAGATGTAGTCCTCTATCACGACGATGCGCACCATGAGAATTGGTCCGATCGTGCGAAAGAGAACTTATGGCTTGCCTTCTCGCGAATGGGCAATTACGAGCAAGGTGGTTCGATTCCCGTCATCACTCGTGGTGAGGGCGTCTACGTGTGGGATGATCGCGACAAAAAAATCTTCGACGGACTTGCCGGACTCTTTACTGTTCAGATTGGACATGGGCGCGAAGAGCTAGTTGAAGCAGCGGCAAAGCAGATGCGCCAACTTTCCTACTTCCCGCTTTGGGGCTATGCCAATCCCCCAGCGATTGAACTTGCCGAGCGATTAACGTCGTTCACTCCTAAAGGGCTCAATCACGTCTTCTTCTCTGCTACTGGTGGTGAATCGGTCGAAAGTGCCATCAAATTAATCAAGCAGTACTACAAGATGACAGGCAAACCACTCAAACATAAAGTGATTTCGCGTTCGATTGCCTATCACGGCACCACGCAAGGTGCGCTCTCGATCACTGGCATCCCTGCAGCAAAACAATATTTTGAACCACTAATTGCCGGTCACCATAAAGTTCCCAATACCAATTTCTATCGCGCACCACTTAATCATCGCGACGACTACATGGAATTTGGACAATGGGCTGCCAATCGAATCGAAGAGATGATTAATTTTGAAGGGGCTGACACAGTTGCTGCTGTATTCGTCGAGCCAGTGCAAAACTCCGGCGGTTGCTTCCCGCCTCCCCCGGGATACCTTGAGCGAGTCCGTGAAATTTGCGATAAGTACGATGTGATGATGGTCTGTGATGAGACCATCACGGGTTTTGGTCGTATCGGTGATTACTTCGCCTCACGCTTGTTTGGTATCACGCCAGACATCATCACATGCGGAAAAGGAATGACCTCTGGGTATTTTCCAATGGCTGCGATGATTGCTAGCGACAAGCTCTATGAACCATTCCGAAAAGATAACAACGCATTCTTACATGGCTTCACCTTTGGTGGACACCCAGTTGGCGCCGCCGTCGCGCTAGCTAATCTCGATATCTTTGAGAAAGAGAAGATTAACGAGCATGTTCTAGAGAATGAAGGCAAGTTCTATGCCACGCTCGAGAAACTTTACGACTTGCCGATTGTCGGTGATGTGCGCGGCGCTGGATATTTCTACGGAATTGAAATGGTCAAAGACCGCTCAACCCGCGAAACGTTTAATGCTGATGAGAGCGAAAAGCTCCTGCGTGGTTTCTTATCGAAGAAACTCTACGACTCTGGCTTATATTGCCGCACTGATGACCGTGGCGATCCAGTTATTCAACTCGCTCCACCACTGATTGCCAATCAGAGTCACTTCGATGAGATTGAGGGCATCCTGCGCTCAGTACTCACTGAAGCATGTGAGTTGATCTTCTAATGACGCAATCTGGTGCACCCCTTGGTGATACCAAACGGACCACGCTCCATCGCATACCGCATAAAGAGGTGAAAGATCGGGCGCTCCTCTATCAAATTCTCGATGCTGCGCTGGTCGGCCATGTGGGATTCGTCCAGGACGAGCAACCCTTTGTCATTCCCGTGGCAATCGCTCGAGATGGTGACAACCTATTGCTCCATGGCTCACGAGCATCCCGCCTTTTCAAGACCTTAGCAAGCGGTGCGCCGTGCGCAGTCTCGATAACGCATATCGATGCGTTAGTACTAGCGCGATCTGCTTTTGAGTCATCAATGAACTACCGGAGCGCGATGATCCTTGGCGTTGCGCGGGAACTAGAGGGAAGCGAAAAGATTCGCGCCTTCGATGCGCTGACCGATCACTTACTCCCGCAACGGCGTCCATCGTTGAGACCATTGAATGATGATGAAATTAGGCAAACCATAATGCTGGCACTTCCAATGAATGAAGCGAGCGTCAAAATATCGTCGAAATTCCCTGCAGATGATGAGGAAGACCTCGCTTGGCCAGTGTGGGCCGGGAATATTCCGATTGAGCATCGCTACGGCGCTCCGATTCCCGATCCACGTATGACAGTTGATCATCCACTTCCTGATTACCTCAAGGAGTGGCCAGAAGGACGAACATGAACCTCTGGAGCGACACACTTCTCTATGTTGAGGAGGAGCGAAGCGCGCTTGATACTGCAATCGATGCGGATATTGCGATTGTCGGCGGTGGATTTACCGGCCTTTGGTCCGCATATTACTTGAAACAGCTCGACCCATCGTTGCGAATTGTCATTCTCGAAGCGGAGCGAATCGGTTTCGGCGCAAGCGGTCGTAATGGTGGCTGGTGTTCGGCGCTCTACCCCACTACGGCTAACTACACCGTTGTCCGACCACACCTTGTGACATCTATCGATGAGATTGGCGCCTTTGCTCATCAACATGCGCCAGAGGTGGGCTTCGTCAAGAGCGGCACGTTAACTATCGCGCGTAGCGGTGCGCAGCTTGCCCGGTTGAAATCTACGCTTACCAGCGAATCGGAATTACTCTCTAAAGATCAAATTCGCTCACGGATACATATGCGAAATTCGATTGGCGGCACTTTTACTCCGGATTGCGCAGTCATTCATCCGGGACGATTAGTGCGCGCCCTTGCCAGAGAAGTGGAGAAATTGGGCGTGCAGATTTTCGAGAAAACCCGCGCGATCACAATCGAACCGACGCTTATTACTACCGAGCGCGCAAGCGTGCGCGCGACCTCGATTATCAAAGCAACGGAAGTCTTCTCGCAGAATCCTCGTCAGCATGCACCGATCTACTCACTGATGGTCGCAACCGAGCCGCTCTCTGAAGAGATCTGGAGCGAGATTGGCTTGAAACATCGAGAAACTTTTACTGAAGCGCTCCATTTGGTGAATTACGGGCAACGAACTATCGATAATCGATTAGCCGTTGGTGGACGTGGTGCGCGTTACTTATTTGGTTCACGTCTCAAAGCGAAGCACGAGATGGATCATCGCACCCATATGGAAATCATTGAATTGACTCGAGCATGGTTTCCTGTTTTAAAGAAAGTGAAATTCACCCATCGCTGGGGTGGCGCGGTCTCGATTCCACGCGATTGGCATCCCTACATTACGTGGGATAAAGCCTCCGGCATTGGGCGCGCAGGTGGTTACTCTGGTGATGGCGTCACGCTCTCCCATCTTGCTGGAAAGACGCTTGCCCACTTAATTCTTGAGCGAGACCATCCAATTACTCAATTGCCACACGTGAATTGGCAGAACCCAGTGTGGGAACCGGAGCCATTGCGTTGGCTAGGAGTGAATGGCAGCGTCCTTGCCACCGATTTAGCAGATCGCGAAGAAGCTCTCACGCGGAAGCCTTCCCTACTCGCGAAAGCGCTAAACTCGTTTATCAGAGTGTGAGCGAGAACTTCCCACGAAAGGTGCATTATGAAGATTGCAGTCGTGGGGAGTTATGGCGTGGGCATGACGATGCGATTCGCTAAATTTCCTGAAGCTGGTGAAACCCTCATGGGTGGAGCATTCGATGCTGGCCCTGGAGGCAAAGGTTCTAACCAAGCAATTGGTGCCGCGCGCCTTGGCGCAGAGGTAAGTTTCCTCACCGCAATAGGTCCTGATGATTTTGGTTTAGCAGCCCGCGCTCTCTGGAAAGAAGAGGGAGTGGATGCATCATCAGTAATCACCGGGAGCGCACACACGATGGTGGGTTTCATTTTGGTAGATGCGGATGGAGAAAATCGAATAATTGTCGCTGCTGGAGCGCTCGATGAGATTAATGCATCCCATGTTGAGGATTTTCGCTCTCATATTGCCGCCTCCGATGTCTTGGTAATCTCGATGGAATTAGCATTCTCGGCCGTTCTGGCCGCGCTAAAAGTTGGCCGAGAAGAAGGGGCATCCATAATCTTGAATCCTGCACCTGCAACGCAGTTGCCAGATCAGGCTTGGAGTATGTTCGATTACATCACCCCAAACCGCACCGAAGCCCCAGTATTGCTTGGGCTACCCGCGGATCATGGGCTCACTCCCGAAGAACTGGTTGCAAAGATGCGAACAAAAACTAATGCGAAAATCATTATGACGCTCGGTTCACAAGGGTGTTTAGTCGATGATGGCTCGCGGGTATTCGCAGTGCCTGCCTTTGGAACCGACAAAGTTGTGGACACTACCGGGGCTGGAGATAGTTTCACGTCAGCTTTTGCGGTTGCAATTGGTGAAGGTCGCGAATTGCATGAAGCAATTCGGTTTGCAGCTGCATCAGGTGCGCATTCGGTCGGAATCGCAGGAGTTATTGATTCCCTGCCTAGACGCGAAGATATCGAACGAAAGTTGGCTCAATGAATCTCGATCAAATAACCCCTGCACAAATCGCGCCATATATCCAACACACCAAGATTCAAGCTAATGCGACTGGTACTGAAATGGCAGTGCACATCAAGCAAGCAAGCGACTTTGGTTTTAACGCGGCGATGGTCCCTGGTTCTTGGGTTAGCTTGGCGAAATCAATTCTTTCAGGAACTGGAATAACCATTGCGTCCGCGCTGGATTTTCCAACTGTTGGCGTCATGACAAGCGCCGGGAAAGCTGCTGAGGCTGCAGAGCTAGTTCGATTAGGCGCAACTGAAATCGATATTGGCGTTCAAATTGGCTGGCTGAAATCGGGCATGTACAGGGAATTTCATGACGATATTGCTGGAGTAGTGAAGGCGGCAGGAGTGCCGATTAAAGTTATGTTAGAGCTACCACTACTAACTGAAGAAGAGCGCGAAATTGCTGTAGAAATTTCAATGGAAGCAGGGGCAGCCTTTTTAAAGAACGCAAGTAGTGGACAGGTTGAGACAGCAAACCCTGAAAGCATCAAATATCTCGTCGACCGAGTAAAAGATGGAGTCAAGGTAAAAGCGTCCGGCTCCATCAAGAGTTTTACTCAGGCAAAGTCACTCATTGCTGCAGGGGCAAGCCTTCTTGGCACCAGCGCAGGTATTGAAATTATCTCCGACACCAGCACCAGTTTTACGAAAAGTTATTAACTCTTTGATTTCTCACTAGCAGCAAGTTGGCCGCAGGCGCCATCAATCTCCCGGCCACGAGTATCTCGTACCGTAACTGGTACGCCATAACTTTCGAGCTTGGCAACAAAAGCTTTCTCATCCTCTGGGCGAGACGCGGTCCACTTTGATCCTGGAGTTGGATTGAGTGGAATGAGATTCACATGTGCATTCTTATTCTTGAGCATTCGACCAAGTAGGTCTGCGCGCCACGCCTGATCATTAACATCGCGAATCAAGGCATACTCAATGGAATAACGACGTCCTGTTGTACGGGCATATTCATCGGCAGCCGCGAGAACTTCGCGCACCTTCCATCGGGTATTAATTGGTACGAGCGTGTCTCGTAATTCATCGTCAGGAGTGTGGAGCGATACTGCAAGTGTTACTGGAATCTTCTCTTGGATTAACTTCTCAATCCCAGTGACAACTCCAACAGTTGATAGCGTGACAGAACGCGCACCAATTCCAAAACCATCTGGAGCAGGTGAGGTGATGTTGCGAATTGAACGAAGAACAGCGTTGTAGTTCGCCATCGGTTCGCCCATCCCCATGAAAACGATGTTGGAGAGGCGAATCGGCTCCCCCATCAGTCCTGCCTCGAGAATCTTTGACGCTTCAAATACCTGAGCAGTAATCTCGCCCGCACTTAAATTACGAGTGAGCCCGGCTTGACCAGTCGCACAGAACGGACAGTTCATGCCGCATCCGGCTTGCGATGAGATGCAAAGCGTTGCACGATCTGGATAACGCATGAGCACGCTCTCTACGAGAACTCCGTCATGTAACTTCCAGAGGTCCTTGCGAGTTTTCCCGCCATCACATTCGATGGTACGCACAGCTGTAAGAAGTTTCGGAAAGAGCCCATCGGCTAATTTCTTAGCGATAGCAGGCGAAATATCAGTCCACGATTCAGGATCGTCGTTATG
>Ga0164292_10003883_pt1 | contig 12188 bp, 13 predicted proteins | sample GEODES117metaG_FD_111486 | JGI IMG/M metagenome (GOLD analysis project Ga0164292, IMG submission 111486) | Eutrophic lake water microbial communities from Lake Mendota, Wisconsin, USA - GEODES117 metaG | ecosystem: Environmental > Aquatic > Freshwater > Lake | place: USA: Lake Mendota... | reverse complement strand
TGAATTGGCCGGATTGCTGGCGCCGGAAAGCATTGATCACTGGGTCAATTTTCGCAACTGTAGAAATTTCGATATGGACTTGAGTGATAGTCAGAAAGACGAGCTGATGAACTTGCTGTTGACCGAAAAGCGGAGGGCTGTGGATTTGTTCGAGAAGGTATCCTTTTTGCAAAGGTTGTCGATTTCGGAGCGGGGTGACTATGTAAGAATTAGACGACTGAGGGACGACGAATTGAGTCATCATATGAAAACGCAAAAAGATTTACTTGACGCAAGACAAAATCAGCAAGCAGCTGTGGCTGAAGCCATGGATGGCATGAAGAAAGCCGAAGCAGCAAAAAAAGAGCAGGAAAGTGCAGCCAAGGCAGCTGCGGCAGAGGCTCTGATTGAATTGATGCGGAGCCAACCTCTGAATCCGAAACAAGACGTGTGTATGTTGCTGAAATGTCTGCAGAGGCTGGTGCTCAACGAGGTTGTGGAGGGCAGTGCTACTATATAAGATGGGTGTTTGAGCAGCATGGCCGACGAAATGGGTGACGGTATGATGGACTATCGGTTCCAGACGGAGGACTCATATCCGCCTGCGCGTCCTGCTGTGGGGGGTTGGAAAGCAGTCGAGCATCCGGAGACCGATGAGACATACAAGGAAATACAAGAATACTGTAAGTTTCGAGATCAATTCAGAAAATACCTAGGATTTTTGCTTGCTGAGGATTTCGTCAGGAGACTGCCAAAGAAGTGTCACGAAGCGTGGAGCATTCTAGATGACATGATGGATCGATTTCCGGTAAAAAGACAACTGTTACTGTCTCCAAGGTGGCCGCGCGAAGTGGTACGATTGTCTTATCACACCTCGTATTTGGTGTTATCGGACAGAAGCATGTTCAGTAGAAGTGCGATACTGACGGCGTTGCCGCGGGTGGTTGCGAAGATGCGAGAGTACAAGGACATGTTCTGGCAGGCAGTCAAAAGCAAGGATGAGTGTCAGCGTTTGTATGACGAAGCTATTCAGGCGTTTATGACTTGGCGGGCGATGGCTGAAGCTGCTCTGAGAGTGTCGAGTACTGCTGTGCGAGGAAGAGATACGCACGGGCGTTTCGGGAGACGGCGTGCGAATTCGGCACAGCTACTGGCTGAGCTGAACTCATTTCTTCAATTTGAACTTGAAGATGTTGATGTGAAAAAGTAAAGTCGCCCTGTGTTGAAGTTTAATATGTAGATTATAAATGAGTTTGCAATCTGTGGCATGGACAATTTAGATCATGAATATGAGAATAAATCATTTATAATTGAATTCGAGGCGACTGCAGATGAAGAATCACAAAAGGTTTCGATTGAGCAGTTGAAATTTTTTTTGAATACTGTGGAAAACAACTTTGTAGATTTGTATCAGAATACCAAAGAGCGTCCGTATAACACAAAATTTCATGAGCGTGTCAAAGATGTGGTTGAGGAATATTGGAGATGGGAAAACAATCCATGGGATGGTGAATGGAATCGTCTACACAAAAAAACGTTTGGTTTACCAGATTGTCTAAAAATTTTACAAATTTTGAATGAAATTGAAGATGTACCAAAACATGTGGAGTCTGACTTTTACAAGTTGAAAAATTATATTACATCATATTTACTTGATGAGACAAGGGGTAGCATTCAAGTAAAAAATGCGATTGAAACAGCAAGAAAATATATTACTGTCCTTAAAAATGCAGAACACGAAGTACAAAATAACCTGGAGAATAATGTGAAGTCGATGGCTACAGCAAATGAATGGCATGTTGCGAAAGTCACACAAGGACATGCGAACCTCCAAAGAAAGGTGGATACAATAATAGGAAAATGTGGAGGATTGCTGCAGTATGCAGATTACTGGTACCCTGTTACTTTGAGCATCTGGAAAATGAATCGGCGGCTACAGATAGAAATTGCAGATACGAAGGCGGAATGTGAAAGGAAAATCTCTGACGTTCAGAACGAGAGTAATTATTTTCAAAAATATGAAGCTGAAAAAGCTGAGGTCTTAAGACTAAAAAAAGAGAATCGAGAGCTGACGCTAGAACTGACAGAAGCAAAAAAAAGGTGGTATCACAATATAAGTGATAGATTACACCGTAAAAAAAATCTAGACATGCATGAGTTGCTCGCGGATTTGAATGCGTTTATTGAGTCTTAATGTTCTTGCGTGCATGCACTTGAATATTATTAAAGAGACAGGAAAAAACGTGGCATGCCGATACCATCGGTTATCAATTCTATATTCCAACTTCTACCGAGAATGGTCGAGATCATCGATGATTATGGCGCTAAAAATCTATTGAAAAACACACATCCTGAAACAATTACAAAATTTAGCCAATTTTATGGTGATTTTGAGAAAAGTGATCGAATTGCAGATGGAATCACCGCGTTTAAAAAAATCAAAAGTTATGTTGTGCAAATCATAACACAGTATAATAATAATTTAAAGCTGGATGATGTGAAAGTGCAAGAGGATACAAAACATGCCATGCGAGTGGCAAATTTTGTTAACGATCTGTGTACGGACATGTGTGACATGTTGCAGAATACACCGCAGAATCAGCATAAAACATTTTGCAGTATGATTGAAGAAGAGTTAGCAACGTACACCCCCATATCATACGACAATGTGAGAGGGATGGAGATGAGGCTGAAGGCAACCCATACAAAGTTGAAAGATGGTGGGCGACTTGGTGCTTTACTAGCTGAGTTGAAAGCTTTATCATTTCATTTGTAGGCTGGGCGGTATGTGGTCTTCACGTATCGTCGCTTTATTTCGAGTAAACATATTTAAGAGAATAAACAGACGGAAATGAATTTTTCAAACATGTCAAAATTTGAACTTGAGGAAATGTGTCGGAAGTCTTTGAAACCTGATGTAAGAACCTTGAGGGAGCTCATAAAAGATAATCTCAAAAAAAATCGTGGTTTTAAAGACATAGTCATGAACACGTTTTATGTGCTGCATAATGGTGAAGAATTGAACAAAACATCTGTGCGTGGTTTGGATCAACTTTACCCATACCAGAGCTATATTTTTCTAGTGTTTCATGCAGTGAACCGTATATTTCCCAGAAATCATAACGACCATGAGGTCTATAAAATTATTTACGAGTGGATTGAACGCATGTTGAGTAAATACGAAAAATAGATGAATAAATGTCACAAGTGTTTAGGTGTCAGATTACATTGCTAATATATATACCAGGAAGAAGTACCTGGTATGGCCAGATACTACCGAGGACGCTTTCCACACGTGCGTCGATATTACATTACAAATGGAGAAGAATTTATCATGAGCACACAAGACGATGCGGAACAAACCATCGATATCATGAGAAAATATTGCTCTCAGAAAGAACATGGAGAGAAAGACCTTGGCTCACTAAGCATCGCCGACGCATTCGCTTGTCTTGGTGGCAATACGTATTCTTTCTACGTCAATTTCAAGACTGTCGTGGCCTACGAAATCGACGAAACACGTTTTGAAAAGCTCAAATTGATTGTGCAACACTATCCTTCTGAAAAAAACAAAGAAACTGTAAGTGTACGCAGGGACTGCCTCGCCAAAGATGGAATATTAGACACTTGTCATCATGTTGTTTTCTTGGATCCGCCCTGGGTAAATCCAGCAACAGAACAAATCGACAATCATGTATTTCAGTACGCGTCTAAATTATGCCACGACATTGCCGTGAACAAAACGGCACAGTTCGTATTCATGAAACTGCCGTTGGAGTCAAGTTACCCTCTCGACTTTGCAGAACTGATAGGGCGCATGTCCACTGACTGGGTAGACATAACAACAGAGACTATTTTACGCAGGCAACGTACAAGACCGTCGTATACTATTGTCTGTGCCTACCACAAAGACACGTCTGTCAATTATGAAGCTACGTCTCATGTTGTGATGGAGAGAAGTGACGTGAAAAATCTACTGATGCAATTGCAAATGAACATTGACGAGGAACGCGTTGCCTTTTCGGAGAGTTGAACAATAACAAGCAAATTGGATTTATTACCTATGCTTGTGTGTAATTAGAAAGGTATACTTTCTCAGTAATTACACTTAGAACATAACCTGGAGCGTGGATGGCTTGCCGTCCTCGATGGCCGCCCTGCCTTCCGGCTTCGTCTTGTTCTCGCCGAGGTCGAGCGTCGTGAGCAGCGGGAGCTCCTGCATCAGACGGATCACGCAGCGGGTGGTCTGGTCGTCTGGGGTGTAAAACCTGAGGTTGATGTCCGCGAGAGAGAGCGACGTGAGCGTCTTGCACTGGCCCAGCTTCGCGAGCGCTTCGAGGAAGGCCGTCTCCAAGGCATAGTCGTCCTCCTTGCTGCTTCCGGGTTCACCGCGCGAAAGGCGGTTGCCGCGGAGGTCGAGCTCGCGCAAAGGCAGCGTCACCAGAACGGGGATCATATCGGCCATGAAATCTGCTCCGTAAACGTTGTTCACCACCGCCAGCTTGCGGAGCTTGGTGCAGCTCTGGAGATTGCGGAAGAAGAGGGCAACGCTGGACTGATCATTTTTGTCCGTGAAGTGGTACATCTCGATGTTCTCGAGATGCAGCCGCTCGAGATCCGTGCACTGTCCGATGAGGCCACCGATCTGCTTCTGCCTCCAGAGCGCCTCTTTGAAGTTGTAGGACTTCGCCGCTTCCCAGTTGAAGTTGTAAGTCGTGTTCCAAAAGTCCGGCCAACCAAGGTATAACTTGAGGTCCCTGACCGCCATGTCGTCCTTGTTGAGGCCGAAAAAGGCACCACTCCTGGTCTTCTTGGGCACCTGACGGTCTATCACCAAATCGCCGAAGGCCTCTGCAATGGACGCCCTCTCGTCAATGGCCATGCGCATGCGCATGAAGGCGTTGGGATCGTCGTAGCTCGGGTTGAAATGGAACTTGAAGGCAGGTTTCCACTGCTCCATGGTGTAGCCGTTGTGGCCGTCGAAAGTGAAGACCTTTTCCCACTTCTTGAGGTGCTGATCGGAGGACATCTTTCGTCTTTGGATGACTAAAAAGAAGAGGTCTTTTATATGAAAAAAAAAATAATAAATGAACGATGAATAATGAGGAGTATGTCATAGAATTTATGTTAATGATAATTTCAATTTAGCAAACAGTGTATTTCTGATCCATGCCCAAATCTCATAGAATTTGGGTCCATCCTCATTTGGAAACTTCTCCCATATAAGATCATGTATTCTGTTTATGTTATTTCTAAATGGTTCTAGTTCTTCGATAGCGTTGCTGACTTTCGCACCTCTCATCATCTTTCTCAATATGTTCGTGAGATCTACGGCAATGTCACGGAACTTTTGGGGATGGGTCCATCTTTGTTTGATGTGATCTGCCAAATTTTGTATGCTTGGATCTAGTTCTTGCAATTTTTTCATAAAAACTGTGTTTGACTTGTCCGATTCTTCTACAGCATGCATTTTTAGCGCATTTAATTTTTCATGAATATCTACATGGGACGTTTCCGAGTCTGCCATTACTGGAAATGTGACATTCCTTTATATGCATTATTCAATAAGGGTGTAAATATCACGCAAGTACACAATCTTTGTTGTGTAGAGCTGCTTAAATCTCAGCCAATTTGGTGTCAAGAGTTGCGATGGCATCGGAGATAGCGGTGAAGCCGCGGAAGTCCTGCCAGTAGCTGACTGGGGCCCGGCACTCCACGCAAACGTTTGCCGTCCCGCGCGCTTCGCGTTCCTTGTGACATGCTGTGTGAAGGACGTGCCCGCAGCTGGCCATCATGCAATGTCCTGTTGAAGAGAAGCGATTCAGACAAACTGCACACTCCAAGGCCTTGTCGATGCTCTGGAGGGCGTCGGTGCGCAGACGTACTTCAGCCTCGGAATCCAATAGAGCCTTTTCGAGTAAGGCGTTCTGCTCGACCAGGTCATTGTAGTTCTTGAGGGACTGGATGTGTGTCTGCTTCATGGACTCGCAAAGGTTCTTCCAGTGATCGCGCTCTCTCTCGGTCTGTGACAATGGAAACCAACAAGGCATCGTGAGGTCAGGCGTACCTCTGATCTTGAACCTTCCACGCATAATTGCGTCGATAATCGGGGAATCCTTCTTGGTGAAAGGGGGTGGGTTTGACTTGAGCATATGCATCTTGGCGACCATGAACGCCCTCTTTGTTGTGCCGTAGTGATAGTGAAACATGTGATCGTACTGCCATTTCATGCTGTACCCGGGTGCTATGTCGAATCCGCACATGTCGGCATTGAGAATGGCCGGCACCATGGGTCCATACGGAATAATCTTGAAATGATCTTCATAGAACAAAAAGTTGACTCCGGACTGCATGTCAAACCTAACATGGGTGTGGTCCAGATCCATTTCCATCCAGGCCTCCTTGTCTCCATTTGGGTCCCACGGAACGTCCTGCATGTAGATCTGCATGAAACAGCGATACGTATCTGAAGAAGCGCTGGGGGTAGGTGTGCTGAGAGATCCACCAACGCCGCCGACAGGAGACGATGTGCGAGCGGTTTTGAGTTGCGAGGTGTCGACGTCGTCCTCGGCCGAGCGCTTCTCGGCCATGTTCGGGTTGTTGGTGGGGTCCTTGGCGGTGCAAATCAACTGCTGATTTCCTGGTGTTTGCGGGCCTTGTGATGTGCGTAAAATGCTCTTCACTCTAGCCATGCACTGGGAAATGTTGCAGTGTTTGCAAGGTATCACACGAGATGCTGCAAGGTATCACAAGAGATCCAAACCGATCCAAAAATCCTCGGTGTACTATTTTGGATAAAAATTTTACAAAAAAAAACTACAAAAAAATGCCATGACCGAAAAAAAATGTAAACGACAAAAGAAAAAAAAACAAATATTTTCACGTTTGTTGTGTATATAAGAGCGCCTGTAGTGGTACATGCAATCAAAGAATGGCGAATCTGCGAGAGAAATGTCGGGTCTAGTGGTTTATGACGTGCATCGCATTGGTCAGCTAGACTCATTTCTCAAACTATTGGAAAAGTTTGAGAACGAAAATAAAGAACAAAATTTACATGAAAGTTTTGTGGCATTGACTGCAGGAACGGAATATCCTTATGGTGATGAAGAGAGTGACTGGATGAATGAAACCCACCTTACGTGGCAAAGATACATTTGGAATATCATGTCCACCAAATTCGGAGTATATGTCCACGAAATCAATCAAGTTGCAGACCTGGGTGATTGGGGGATGGACTTCAAAAAAACATTAAATGAATTCTATGCCATTATGAAAGAGTATATAAAATGCCACGGGATTGGTTGGCAATATGCAAACACGGATTTACACGATGTGGTAGAGATACAGAGAGTAATATTGGTTGCAAAGTTCTACGACTTGCTCGTACTGCTATTCGACGTGCCACGAAAAGATCCCAAAATGGTTACTGCAGACATTGAAGAATTTTGTCCTCATGGCAGTAAGTGGCGGTATATTGTGTACGAAGATGAGCAGTTGCGTGTCGATTACCAGAAGAATCAAGAATGGATGGATTTGATAACGAATGGAGCATGGTTAATTTGGTGTGGTGATGATATCCGGGATTCCCCGGTGGATGTACGCATCATGCCAATGATACGAAAATATAAAAAGTTGAAAGACCACTTGTTGAATGGGGACAAAAATCAGCCGATCTATGCAGATTTGGCGCATGCAGTACTGAAGACGCACACTTCGCCATCCACCTCAAACAAAAAAGACGTACAGAGTATGTTGAACATTTTGCATGCTTCGTTGGATCGCACAGAGAACATAGACGGTTTCGACTTTATATGAAAAGACATGAAGTGTGTGCTGATATGTGATGCAATCGGTCGAGCAGTGTCTGCATTTTCATTTTGGCCGTGCATGATGCATCATTCTTCGCATAGACTTCTTCGGGTGTGCCGACAGCCATTCGCGACCACTGAATCAAGGCAGCCAGGGCAGTGCCTTTTGAGGTCACTACTGCATCGAACGACTGTTTCGTGAGTGGGTAGAGCCTTCTCAGGTTTTCGAGGTCCACTGCTGATATTTTGGACTGCAGTTCTGAAAATTCGACGGTGAGGTCTTGCACTGTCAAGCCCGGGGAGGACGTTTTGGGCGACGTTGGATTTACCATTTCAGTTACCATGTCCCATATTTCTTTGACTTGAGGTGAGTTTGGCACATATCCATGTTCTCTGTAATACTCGCTCTGGCCATTTTGTCCGTGATCTTTGTAGTAAGCTGCTTGACTGTCCATCAACATACGTTCTACGTCCCAGACAAACTTTTGGGCGCTCGAAATGACATGTGTGTACTGTCGGTAAAATGTCGCATTCAGGGAGACAGTCGACATGGTCATAAAATTATCTTCATAAATATGAGGGACAAAATAACATGCATAGGATATAAAGGAGCATGCGCATGGATGTATCGCAGGAATGTTCAATCCCGTTGTGATCTTCACCGACTTCATCGCAGATCTTCTCTCCAACTTCATGCTCTCGGTGTGGCGTGTGGTGCCCTGGGAGATGAAGGTGTTCTGTGTGGTGTTCATCACCTTCGCCGTGTGGTGGTTCAGCAAGACCACGTACCGCTTTGTCAGGTATATCCTCGACAACTTCGCGGACTTCATCGCGGACATTTCGTGGACGGGCCGCCAGGTCCACAAGTCCGTGCTCTGGCTCGGGCGTGTGGCGACGCGCTTGTATTACAAGCTGGACAATTTTGTCAGGTCGCGCATCGAGCAGCGCATGATGCAGCCCCCTGCCGCGCCTCGCGCGGCTCGCGTGCGTGGCAGGTCGCCGGGCGTGCGTTTCAGGTCGTCTTCGCGCGGCAGGTCGCCTTCGTTGGGCGGGCGCCCCAGATCGAGGTCGTTTGGTCTGGATTAGGAGGCGTGAGAGGGCACATGAGTTGCAACTTTGTTTGTTTATGAATAAAGTAAACTCGTTGTAATTATTATCTGTGATGAGACGAACTGCTTCGGGTTAGTCTACATCGGTCTAAATTGTGTACACGTGTCTTGGAGTATTATGAAACGAAATTGCAAATGTGTTATCGAGTGCAGCATTTGATTTTGATGAGATTGATCTGTATGGAAAATACGTGATTCCCGGATGTTTGAACGGAGGGAATTTATTCTGTAATGCGTCGTGTCTTGGTACGAACCCGTACCAGTACAATAAATATGAGATACCGAATCCCACCAATCCACCTGCCATGCGAGTAAGGAAAGCATACCATGTCGTGTACCCCATAGCAAGAATGTAGCATGAGATGTGCGGGGAGAGGTGAGACGTCGGAAAGGCTCGCAAGAGTCCTGCGACGAGCAGGGTTACTTGCGCAATAAAACTCATGGGGATTGGAAATTCCAGGACTTTTCTCGGGAATTCGGAAAATGTGTGTACTGGCGAACCAAAGAGTCCAGGATCGTTTTGTTTTGGTCCATAATTCAAATAGGTCAGGTGTATGTAACCGACCAGGAGAGCGATTACCGCGATGAGTTCTTCGACGAATTCAGCTCCGAAATCTCTGCCCTCGTCTGTTGCTTGAACCTGCGGCACAATCCAGGTAATCGTTCCCTTCCACTGCTCCTGTGCACCGCGAATGATTCCCCACACCACGAGAACGGCCAAGACTTGGGAGGCTACTACGATCAGACAACTCCCGACACGCTGTACGGAGGTTCGCCCTATCACACATGTGTCGTACATGAACAAGATATATCCGTTGAGGTATGGAAACTGAAATATGATGAGGGTCACAAATAACACGAAGTTTGCCGCGAGAGAGGGTTCGAGCTGGCTGTTGTCGTACTCGGCGAAATCGGCTTTCTGATTGACAAGGTAATAATAATCCTTGGATCCGAGTCGAGAAAAGCATATGAGCTGAAAAATCACCGCGCCAAATTCCATCAAGAACCGAATGGTCAGAGTCTGAAATGAGATTGTTTCATCTACGGATTCCACATCAGACATGCATCATTTCCGACGCTCTTTAATATCATTGTGATGTAAACTGAGCAACGCGATTTTTTAAACGATGGGTACTTTTCTTGGTTGTATATATAAGACGCTTGGTGCATACACATCGACGAATGGCAGACAAGTTCCCGGCGATCAAGGCACTCCTTGAGAAGAAGCGCGAAGAGCGCGAAGAGAAAAAGCGCATGGCCGCCGCGCAGCAGCAGAAAGCCAAAGCTGTCGAGCCTGACACGCTGCGTGACTGGGCCAAGGCACAGACCTGGCGGATGCAGGGGGCGCCTGCAAAGTCTCAGACTGGGGACAGCCTGAAGGACTGGACTTTCGAGAAGCAGGAGTTTTAGTGAAACAAAATATAGACCAAACTGTGTATGGTTTTGTGTGTTTAATAAAGTCGTACACAATAATTTCATTCAGACAAACATTGTGCTTGTGTGACGTTTTCAGTAAGTCAAATGTTTCAGTTTCTCAAATAGTTCGACCAGTTTCATTTGTAGATATTCTTGCAAGTAGATACCCCAATCGCCGACTTGTACCCATTTGAAGTAATCATCTACCTTATTGTATTCCCACTTTGCATCCTTGACTTCTTTTGGAATTGGTATTGGTGTCTGTTCATTTGTCATGGTAATTTCTTTTTGCTTCGTTTTTGCATTGAATGTATGCGTTCTAAACTTCTTATCACACCAATACTCCTCGATTGTGTCTCCATTGGTTGTATTTGCATTGTCTATATCTACCCTTGGCTCGTCTTTTGTGTCTAATTTTGGTGTGACAATTCTGTATAGTGCTTGTAGGTCTCGATATGGTACGTCGGGTTGCACGAAATCTGTGTCTGAATACTTTCTGAGTTCCTCAGTTGTTATTGTTGATACAGTGAAATTGAAGCCCTGACCTAAAAATGTAACGTATTCTTCCTGGTCTTTGATTTTTGCTTTTATCCAACTGTTGTCTTTTGTCAACTGACGACCCACATACGGGTCTCCATTTGGTCCACCCAGCGTGTACTCGATTGGTTTTCCGTTTGCGAGTGTTCCATGCACAAAGTACGTCCCATCGCGGTTTGCGATTACCTCACAAACACTGTTTTGGCCACGATTATCGACGTATGTCAGATTATTGATAGTTGTTTTGGCGCCAAAGTGGCTATATGAAGTATCAGCGGTTATGATTGTGGAACATCCAGTGATGATCACATTGGGACAATCACCGTGCGGCTGGTGGCCAGAAAGTACGCCACTGATTTTATTACGTGCCATAAACGTCTGAACTTTTTGTGAGATGTGTTTGGAATTGCCCTTTTCTAGATAGTGTGCATATTGGACCGTGCACCCTTTATTTCCATTTTCTGAAGATCCATAGTCTTTCAATAATTTACCTGAATCTAACGATTTTGGATTTTTCTGGAATTCATCGAGCTGCTTTTGAGTCCAATAATTGAGTTGATGAATCCAGATCAACGCGTGTGTGTCAATAATTGTTGTTCCGGGTACAGTGCCAATGTTCTGTGAATTGAGACCTCCATGTACAAAGATGGTGGATGCGAATGCGTAAGCCATTTTGGCATTTTTCAGATACTGCCACATAAAATTTTTATCTTCATCAGCGTTTGGGTCACACTCTTCACGATAGCTTTGGACGACGTCTTCGTCTTGTATATCTTTGTTTGGATGTAATATCTTCAGTTCCTCTTTCCTCCTTTCGAATGCTCCTTCCGCACCCATCGTTTCCTTCAACAACCATTTCAGACGATTGGTCCAAGTGTTTTCAAGTATGTTGTTAGGGTCTTTGTTGAGAAACTCCTGTGGTGTAACTCGTTTGCTTTCTTCAATCCAGTACTGCCATTCTCTATCGTTCATTACATTGGTATCTAACAGTCTCGCGTTGTTGTTGTCCGTGTTTAGCTCTGAACAAAGGCGAATCTTGTTTCCGTCGCGGTTTCCGATGATGAATTGCACACGCTCTCCGTATTTTTTTTTGAAGTCAAGAAGCATCCTGACGAATCGAATGTCACCGACACCCTTGTCCTGTGAGTCTCCACCATAGACAAACATGGTATCGTTGTCTTGGAAGTCGAGAACATCAGGAGGATCAAATTTGAGCACTCTGGACATTTGTACATAACGTTTAAAATAATCGAGGTTGCCTTCAACGTCTGTGAAGAATGCACACTTTTTTGCAACTACGTTGTTTGTTCGGACGCGCGAAGGTTCTGTCATGTCTTGT
>Ga0164292_10003882_pt1 | contig 12189 bp, 11 predicted proteins | sample GEODES117metaG_FD_111486 | JGI IMG/M metagenome (GOLD analysis project Ga0164292, IMG submission 111486) | Eutrophic lake water microbial communities from Lake Mendota, Wisconsin, USA - GEODES117 metaG | ecosystem: Environmental > Aquatic > Freshwater > Lake | place: USA: Lake Mendota... | reverse complement strand
TATAATATTTCATCTGGCTATAAATTACAAAATATAGAAATTGCCAAAAAAATTATTACAATTTTAAAAAATAAAAAAATCAAAGCCAGAATTAAGCTGGTTGAAGACAGATTGGGTCACGACCGGCAGTATTCTATCAATGCAAATAAACTGAGAGCATTAGGGTGGAGACCTATTTATAATTTTGATGAAGAATTAGAGAAAATGATTGATTGGTACGGGGATACTAATAATCTTAAAATTTTTAAAAACATAAATAAGCATTTATTACGAAAAGGTATAAATTAAATGAAATTTAAAGGTATTATTATGGCCGGAGGCAAAGGTACTCGGCTTGCACCATTAACTAAAATTATCAATAAGCATTTACTACCGATTTATAATAAACCTATGATTTATTATTCTTTATCTACTTTAATTTATGCTGGAATTAAGGAGGTTTTAATTATTTGTAATGCGGACGATGAGCCTTTGTTTAATCAGATTCTGAAAGAAATTATAAATAAATATAAAATTAAAATTCATTATCTAATTCAACAAAATACAGGCGGGGGCATTGCCGAAGGCTTAATGATAAGTAAAGATTTCATAATGCGGTCTGATAAGATAGTTTTTATTTTAGGCGATAACTTTTTTTATGGACGATTATTTCCTCAGCTAATCAGTAGTTATTTAATTAAAAAAACTAATAAATCTTGTATATTTGTATCGCAGGTAACTAATCCAAAAGATTATGGGGTGGCTTATTTTAAGCAAAAGAAGTTAATTAAAATTGTTGAAAAACCGAATAATCCAAAAAGCAATTTTGCAGTAACAGGATTATATATCTACAATAAAAATGTTTTAAAAGTTATGGATCAAGTAAAGCCCTCGCGCCGGAATGAGCTGGAAATTACATCTGTTAATAATACTTTATTAAACAACAATCATTTAAATTATGTCAATATTGGCAGAGGAACTACCTGGTTTGATTTAGGTAGTTATGAAAATATTTATCAGTGCGCTGAGTTTATTCAAATACTCGAAAAGCGACAAGGCGTTAAAGTTTGTGATTTATAAAAATATTTAAATTTATTAAAACAGTGAAGAACATTCCTTTCAATAATCCAGCAACCAATATTTCTTTATCCTATAATTTGCTTAAATTAAAAAAATATAACCATTTTTCATCTAACGGAATATTTACAAAACAGTGTGAGCAATGGTTAAGAGATAATATCAAATGCAAAGAAGCTTTATTAGTTCATTCCTGTACGGCAGCTTTAGAAATGTGTGCAATCTTGCTAAATATTAAAAAAGAGGATGAAGTGATTATGCCCTCCTACACTTTTGTCTCAACAGCTAATGCATTCGTGATGCGTGGGGGAAGACCAGTATTTGTCGATATTGATCCTACTACATGCAATATTGATTCATCAAAGATAGAACTGGCTATCACTAAGAAAACCAAGGCAATTGTGGTAGTTCATTATGCAGGGGTTAGCTGCGATATGGATCCCATTGTAGCAATAGCTAAGAAATATAAACTCTACATTATTGAAGATGCCGCCCAAGCTATCTTATCCTCATACAAAGGCAAACCCTTAGGCTCGATTGGTGATCTTGCCACCATATCGTTTCATGAAACTAAAAATATTCATTGTGGAGAAGGCGGTGCTTTAATCATTAATAACCCTAAATTTATAAAAAGAGCAAAAATTATCAGAGATAAAGGAACCAATAGAGATTTATTTAATCAAAATATGGTTAAGAAATATACCTGGGTCGATTATGGCTCGTCTTATGGTTTAAGTGAAATTAATGCCGCTTTTTTATATAGTCAACTAAAGCAAGCAAAAAAAATAACAAGAAAAAGATTAGCAATATTCAAACTTTATCATAAATTATTAGAAAAACTTGAAATAAAAAAATTAATCAAAAGACCGACAATCCCAACTTATGCCAAAGCAAACGGACATATGTATTATATATTAGTCAAAAACAATAAACGTGATAAGCTTCTTAAATACCTAAAACAAAAAAAAATAAATACAGTTTTCCATTATATTCCATTACATAGTTCACCCTTTGGAAAATTAAAAGCAACAACAAAATCAACCATGCACAATACGAATGTGATAGCTAATACTTTATTAAGATTACCGATGCACCAAAGCCTAAACAATTTGGACATTAAAATAATCACTAATAAAATTTTGAATTTTTTATGTTAAATAATTTATATTAGTTATTTAGATATATTAAGTTCTAGAATTCTAGTTAATGTTTTAAGTTTTGACTTGTTGCTGATAATTTATTTAAAGCAGATTGATAAAAAAACATGATTTCTGTTGTCTCACCAGTTTATAATTCAGAGAAGACTGTAAAAAAATTTATCTTAACATTAGTAAAATATCTAAAAAAAATACATGAAAAATATGAAATAATACTGATAAATGATAATAGTAAAGATAATAGTAAGAATATTATAAATAAAATCGAAAAAAAAAATATAGTTTTTATAGATTTAAAAAAAAATATAGGACAGCACAAAGCTTTAATCGAGGGCTTAAAAATAGCAAAAGGAAATACTATAATCACTTTAGATTCTGACATGCAAGATAGCCCGTCATATATATTGCCAATTTTTTCAAAGTATAAAAAAAATAATAAAATATACATGGTTGATCTAAAAAAAAATTATAGAAATTTTAGAAATATTATTTCACTCACGTACTGGTTTTTTTTAAGAATATTAATTTTAAAAAAAATAAGTTTAAATCCAACAAATTATTTGATTTTTTCAAGACAAGATTTAAATCAATTATTAAAAAAAAAAAATAATTTAATACCGTACATTGATTTTGTAATGTTAAACAAAAATATTGGGTTGCACGAAGGAACTAAATTAAAAAGAACTGATAAAAAAACAACATATAATTTTAAAAAACTTCTTAGACTGTCTGTAAATATTTTTATTAATTATAATATTGTAGCTAGGTATCTCAATAATAATCAATGAAATATTCAATTCATTCAAAAAAAACTTTTCAATTAAAAAAAAATGAAATTGTGCAAATATGCAAATTAAAGAATAGTTTTTGGAAATTTGGATTAAGATCTAATTTAGACTGGTTTAGAAATAACATTAAAAGAAATGATATCCATAATTTGATTTTTGCCAATTTTAAATTGATAGGTTATACAGCTTTGAGAGTTAACTCTTTTTTTAAAAATAAAAATAAAAATAAAATTAAAATTAAATATTTTTACTTTGATACTTTAATAATTGATAAAAAATATCGTTCTAATAAATTCTCAAGTATTTTGATGAATTTTAATAATCAAATAATTTTAAAAAATAAAAAAATTTCTTTTTTAATTTGTCAAAAACGAATGATCAAATTTTACAAAAAATTTTTTTGGGAGTTATTAAATAAAAAATATTTTACGATAAAAGACCACAAATTTTCTTCTTTCGGTATGTTTTTTAATAATAAATTTAAGACTAAAACGAAATACGATATATATCTTTATCGTTAAACCATGATCAAAACAAAATAATAAAATTATTTTAAAATATGGAAAATGTTAATTTATATCTAAATAAGCTCAATCCTGATTTTGCTAAAACTGAAGATCAATTAGCTTATTTTATTAATGCAAAAGCGGATGCAATTCACTGTTATCAAAGTATTGAAAAGTATTTACATAAAGATAAAAAAATACTTGAAGTTGGAGGGGGTATTCATCTGCTTACTAGTTTTTTACACCAAGATTATGATATTACCTCAATTGAACCTGGAGGCTTTACTGGTTTTACAGATGAATTACGAAATAAAATTTTAGACCAGAATAAACTAAAGGTGCACACGACTACATTAGAAAAATTTACAACGGATGCAAAGTTTGATTTTATTTTTTCCATGAATGTTTTAGAGCATACGGATGATATTAAGCAACATATTACAAGCTGCATGAATTTATTAAAAGATGACCATTCTTTATTATTTATCCAGTGCCCTAATTATATATTTCCTTTTGAACCTCATTTTTATAAATGGTTTATTCCTTTTTTTCCTAACTTCACTTTTGCGACACTGAGAAGAAAAAAATTAATGAAAGAGCTAGGTAAGGATAGATATGAAAATATATTAAATAATTTAAATTTTGATTGTAATTATTTCAAAATAAAAAAATTAAACTTTGCTATAAAATTTATTCATCCCTTAAAAGATATCTTTAATAGAATCGATCAAGATGTTGTGTTTAGAGAACGTTTATTAAAAAATTTATTAGTTCGACTATGTTATAAAATAATTATTTTTTTAAGAATTAAGAAAATACTAACCTATCTTTATCCTATATCATTAACTCCATATCTAATTATAAAAATAAAAAAAATATAAAGAAGAATAGATCTTTAACATTGCAATTTGTATCTAAAAATTTTTTCAGTGTATAAATCAAACCAATTGAGCTATTAGTAATTGTATGACGTTTTACCACGCATTCAGTCCCGTCCCCCTATCAATGTCGTAGTCTACGAAGGCTCTAAAGACAGAACTAACATTGTCGACTCTATATTTAATTAAATTTACCGAGCTTTTTATAATAAGCGATTAGTTTTTAAATACGAATAGGAACCATAATTTTCAATTAAACCTTTATTAAATATATAAATTTGATCACAGTCCTTTAAAGCTTCGACTCTGTGGGAAACAAAGATAACAATTAATGATTTTTCTTTAATTAACTTTTTAATAGAATTAACGAACAATTCTTCAGTATGACGATCTAATCCACTAGTAACTTCATCCAATAATAATATTTGTGCCGATTTATATAATCCGCGCGCAATTGCTAATCTTTGTTTCTGTCCACCGCTTAGATTGACACCCTCGTCACCAAAATAAGTGTCATATTTATCTGGTAAACTTAATATATAATTATGGATTTCTGCATTTTTAGCGCTTTCAATTATTCTTTCCATATTTACCTCTTTTTCGAACTGACCGAACGCAATTATTTCCCAAATTTTTAAATCCCCTAAATAAATTTCTTGCGGGACATAACTAATAATAGATCTATATGCATAAATATTTTTATCGTTAATAATTTGATCGTCTATTAACAAACTTCCTTTATTGGGTTTGATAATTCCAGAAATAATGTCTAAACATGTTGTTTTTCCAGATCCACTTTTGCCACTAAAGCCAATAAAATTCCCTTTTTTAATTTCAAAATCATTTAATTTAATTTCAAAATTTTTATTAAAAGCAAATTCTACATTATTTAATAATATTCTATTTTTTAAAAAAATATTATCTTTTGAAATTGTATATAAATTATAATCTGTCAAATCAGAATATATATATGATAATTCTTTATTATATTGCAAAATAGAACTCTTAGATGAATTAAAATGAACTAATGATGAAAATATTTGGTTAATTGTTGGTAATAATTTTGATAAGCAAATAATAAAAAAAACTATTTTTGCATAATCGATAGTAAAATCATTATAAAAATAAAAAAAAAATAATAAAAAAAAAATCGTACCTGAGTATAGAATATAATCAACTAAAATTCTGGGCATAGTTTCAGTGATTAAAATCTTAGTATATACTTTTGAAAAATCGTCTGATAATTTTAAAAATTTATTTTCAAAGAATTTATTAAAATTATAAAATTTTATTATTTTAAGATTGCTCAAGGTATACATAGTAAACTTTGTTTTAGCTTCTGAAATAAATAAAAAAGATCTTCCTAAAGAATTAATTTTTATTCTCAAAAATCTATAAAAGAAAAAATAAAGAAAAAATAATAAAAAGAAACAAAACAATGTTACATAAAAATTTGTAATCAATAATGCCATAATTATAATTAAAAACATTGTTAAATTAAGTATTAAATTTAAACAACTGGGAAAAAAATAATTTGTAATTCTTGGTAGGCAATCTTTTAAATTTGATAAAATTTTTGCCAAAGACTTATTTGTAATGTTTATATACTTGCAATTTACATAGTGATTAAAAAAAACACTTTCTAATCTTGCTCCAATTTGATTAGAAACGCTTGAAATTAAAAAAACATTAATTAAAGAAAAAAAAAAAGTTAATGTAAGAAGTATTAAAGAGGAAGAAACAATAAATAATTTAAAATTATAATTACTATCGAAGTTTAAAAAATCTTTAATATCTAGCAATATATTATTTTGATAAAAATTCTTTTCAAAAAAAACAGAAATAACTAATACTAAAGTTGCGATGCTAAAAAATTGAAAAAAAGTCGAAAGAATTATAAAAAAAATAGTTAGTTTAATATAATTTATTTCTTTTTGATCTAAATTTCTTATAAGTAAAATAATTTCATTTAACATTATTAATTAATTTTTTTAATTTTGTTATACAAATTTAGGCATTTCATCTATAGTTAATAAATACTTATTATGATATTTTAATATTATAAAACATCATTTATTAAGTTTTATTTTCCGAGATATTTTTTATAAATTTTTTAATGAAATCGTTTAACTTTTAATAAAACAATATTGCTTAAAATCATCTGAAAACTTTACTACTAACTTTTTTTTAAACGAAAATTCATTAACGGCTTTATGAACCCCGTAGTTTCTTGAGTAATCATCACCAAACAAAACTCCATGAGATTTTAACTTTGGAAACCATAATTCAAGATCTTCTGAAATATACTTATATTCATGATTGGCATCAATATAAACAAAATCTAAACTTTCATCGTCAAAATTACTTGAAGCTAATCGAGATGTTTGTCTCAAAATTGTAATTTTTTTGTTATTACTAAATTTTCGTTTAACATTTGAGTAACATATATCTAAAAACTTTTGGTCATAATCATTAAAACCCTTCCAGGGATCTATTAAATAAAAATAAAAATCAAACTTTTTATTGAAGAAATTTAAAATCTTTTCACTATAATCTCCGTTTAAAACACCTACTTCAACACCAACTAATTTTTTTTGTCCATTCAGACTTAAAATTAAATTTAAAAAATCTGTTCTATCTATTATTCCTCTTATTTTTAAAAAATAGATTAATAATAAAGATATATTAATAATGATAAAAAAAACTAGAAACAACAAACTACTTATTTCTTTAATTGAGAGTAAGAAAAAAATTAATACTAAACTTCCTATATAAAAACTTATTACGAAGTATTTAATTAAAAAGGAGTATTTTGAAATAATTTTAAAGAATTTAATCATAATTAGTAATATATCGATAAAGATTATATACTTTTTTTCTATTACTTCAAATACATTTTGCCTCTCAATAATTTTTCAAAATTTTTAATCTCGTTAACTAAATTTAAAAAAAAATGAAATCTCAGTATGTGCTCCGCGACAAACTCTTTATATTTTTGTTGATATCTTTTAATACGTTAAATTCGCTAATGTAATATAATATCTCCTTACAAAATTAAATTTTTTGAGTACAATCGTTTAACTTTTAACAAAATAAAATTGATTATAATTATGTGAATATTTTGCTACGAAATTATTGGATTAGTTTTAATACATAACTAAAATTTAAAATACGAAAAATATTACAATTTTTAGTGACTTTATAATTTTATATTTTTAATTGCTTTTATATTTAATTATTTAATTTAGCTTTTAATAATATATTTTCTATTTTATATTGTGTTTCATGTTTTGAATAATCTAGATATCTTGGTTTAATTAAATCAACATTATCAACCCATTTAGAAATTTTTTGTTTATGAATTTTTATTTTTTTTAAGTATCCTTCACGAACTAAATCTTTAAAAAAATCTTGGTAAATACCGCCTGGTAAGAGAGTGGGGCATAAAGATAGAGATCTTAAACCAATTAAAGCAGCATCATAAGCAGATGAAGAAAACATCTGAATGTTTCCATGGCATCTAGAAGCAACACTCCAAAATGGAAGTTTTGATGAACTTTTCCACTCCGAATTTTTATTTATTGATACAAAATTATTTATATATTTAATTAATTTTATATCTTGTGTAGTTATCATAACAGGATGTAAACGAAATCTCCAAAAAATGTCTTTTCTCTCCTTTATTAATTCACCCAATTCATCATAAAATAGACCATTACTAAGAATATTTTCAAACTTATATGGTCCATGATCACCAGCATAACATGTTGATAATGAAATTAATATTTCTTTTCTATAATTTTTATATACCTCTTTGGTAATCCTCCATTCTTTGGGAATAGTCTTTTTATTATTATTTATAAATTTTTTAAAAAATGGATGCATAATTGTCTCCACAAGAAACTTCTTTTTATTTGAGAATTTACGAAAGGTTTTTGTCGATAATTTATCTAATGATAAAATTAAATCGGGTAAATAATTAATGCTTGAACTCTCTAACCACAAAGGAGGCAAAATAGGCGTACCCATTCCATGTAGAATCTCAACTACATAAACTCCACTTTTTTTTGCTGATTTTATAAAATTTTTATTTATCGGTCCGATACCAAATAAGACTTTTGCATCTGTTTCGGCTAAAATTTTATCAAAAATATTTTGTCTAATTGAAAATAACTTAAAGAAAAATATAGAGTTTATTATTTTTTTTAATCTAAAAAAAAAATAAGGCTTATTAATATTTATTGGGAAATTATAACCTTTTTTTCCTGTAAAAAAAGACCATGGTTTTGCTATAGTAATGCACTTTAGGTTCTTTTTTTTAAGATCTTCTATTATGCTATCAATTAATACTGAGTATCTTTTTCCCTTAAATTTAATACCTCGGTCATTATCACCGCAAAAGAATAAAAAATCACATTTAGTCAAAAATCTTAGATCATCTTTTTGCAAAATAGATTTAAAATAAAAATTAAGAAAAAAAATAGGTCTGTTTCTTAAAAAAAAAATTAATTTTTGGAATTTCATTTATAATTTATTATTATTAAATTTATTTATTAAAAAAAATTTTAATAGTTAAATTTGGATTTCTTTGGATAACTTTTTTCATAATTATTGTATCTTTAAAATAGTTAATTTCTTATATTAATTTGTTAAATCAATAAAAATACCACTATTATTCTGTAATTAATAAATTACTAAATTATAATTTTTTTTATTCAAAAATTATATTGCTAATTTTTAAATTTTTCTTTACAGTAATTGTTATTATTTATAAATTGGGAATTAAGCTTATCATAATAAAAAAAACAAATTGTCTTTAAAACTTAATAATCCACCTCTAGATCCTAAAGAAACTATACAAAATAATATTAATAGAAAAAAACCTATTCTGGACAGAGATCCTCTTTTTTTTCAAGGAATACCTTTGCCTAGTTGGATTGAACTAAGTTTGATTGACGTTTGCAATAGAGCTTGCAGTTTTTGCCCGAAGTCTGACGAAGCAATAGCGCCAAACACATATCAAAAAATGAGCATGTCTTTAATTAACAAGTTGGTAGAAGATTTAAAAAAAATTAACTTCGATGGTGCGTTTTGTCTTTGTGGCTATGGAGAGCCCATGATTCATAAAGAATATTTAAAAATTATTAATAAATTAGGTGAAATTGGTGGTGTAGAAATAATAACAAATGGAGACATGATAAATAAGAAAAGTTTACTTGAGATTTACAATTCGAAAGCAACTAGATTATTAATAAGTCTATACGATGGTCCCGATCAACTTAGTAAATTTAAACAAATGATTGAAGATGTTAATATTCCAAGTGATTTTGTTATTCTTAGAGACAGGTGGTATAGTGACAAGATTGATTATGGTGTGAAATTAACAAACAGAGTCGGAACGATAAATGTAGGAAATCAACCTGAAATTAAAAAATTTTCTAATCAAAAATGTTTTTACACTGCTTATCAAATGCTTATAGATTGGAATGGGGACGTTTTTTTATGTCCACAAGACTGGCAGAGAAGACAAACCATGGGAAATATAATGCAAGAAGAAATATTTAATATCTGGAAAGGACCCATTTTAACAAAATATAGAAAAAAACTACTTTCAGGAGAAAGAAGCTTAAATCCTTGCAACCAGTGCAATGCTGATGGTATGATATACGGAGAAAAACACCACAAAGCTTGGACGGTAAATTCTGCCAAAAAATAAAAAAAAAGCGCATGAATATACTATTTGTAATGGTAAATTAATTGGTAACTTTGAAGGATTGTATCGAAGTTTTAAAGACCCGTTTAATCAATCAAAAAAAGAAAAATTTGAAACTTCAAAAGCAGCAATCATAAATTACGCTAATTTATTACAAGAAAAACGAAAAAAAAAATTAATTACTCTGGAAATAGGTTGTGGGTTTGGCCAATTAACGGAAAGACTGGCAAAATTAGGTTTTAAAGCTTACGGGACAGATATTAGTGAAACAGCTATAAAGAAAGCGAAAGCAAGATGCCGAAAAATAAAAAAATATTTTTTTACGAGCAATTTTTCAAATTATTCATTATACACAAAAATCAATCCTGATATTATAATTATGTCAGAAATCACGTGGTATGTGCTTCCAGAGCTAAAAAGTTTTATCAAATTTATTAAAAAAAAATTTAAACATAAATATTTAATTCATAGCTTAGCTATTTATTATCCTGGACGTCAAAAGTATGCAAAAGAATATTTTACAAACAATAGAGAAATATTAAAATTTTTTAATTTAAAATATATTGAATATGGTGAAAAATGGAATAAAGAAGAGGGAAGATCTTTTTTTCTAGCAAAAATCTAAAGTGAACAAAAATCAAGAAATTATTGTTAGTTCAGCAAATAAAAAATATCTATACGATGAAAAGAAAAATAGATTTTTAGATTTTTGTATGTCTAGCGGATGCATGATACTTGGTCATTCAAATAAAATTTATTCGGAAGAAATTAAAAAACAAATAAGTCTTGGATCAAACTACTCATCAAATAATATATATAAAAAGAAATATGAAAAAAAATTAAAAAAAGAATTTAAGCAATTTGATAGTTTTGTTTTTTGTAATTCTGGAAGTGAAGCTAATTTAAGAGCTTTAAGAATAGCCAAGTCAATTTCAAAAAAAAGCAAAGTAGTAATGACTTCTGGAAGTTGGCATGGCTCATTGGACAATTTTTTATTTGATCTTCGTTTTAAAGACAAAGAATTTAATAATTATGAATTTTTGTCTTCAGGTGTAGAGCTAAACAAAAAAGAGACTGTTATTATTCCTCATAATGAAATCAAGTTTTCGAAGAGGATTTTAGATAAAAATATTTCTAAAATATCAATGATTATAGTTGAGCCAATACAAGCAAGTGATCCTAGTACACAAAATTATGAATATTTAAAATTTTTAGAAAATTACTGCAAAAAAAAAAATGTTATTCTTTGTTTTGATGAGATAATAACGGGACTTAGAGTAAAAAAACTTTCTATATATAAAAAATACAACCTGAAACCTGACATAATAACTTTTGCGAAATGTTTCGGAGGGGGATTGCCTATAGGAATAGTAGCTTATAATAAAAATGTAAAAAAAAAATTAAAAAAATTAAAACATAAAATATTTTTTGGAGGAACTTTTTCAGGTAATCCGCTAAGCACAAGAATTGGATGCAAGACATTTGAATACATTTTAAAAAATCAAAATAGAATTAATACTAAAATTAATTATTTAGGGAAGTTTATAGAAAATGAAATTAATCAATTTTGTAAAAAAAATAGGATTAACTTTAAATTTTTAAGATATGAATCCATTCTAAAACCATCATTTAATTTAAAAAGTCAGACTAAAAAGTTTGAAAAGAATAAAAATTTTATTCAATTTAGAAATTACTTATTAAAAAATAAAATTTTCATCTCTAACAATTGTTGCTTTTTTATAAGTTATTGTCACGACATTCATGATTGCTCAAAACTGATAATGATTATTAAAAAGTTTTTACTCACTAACAAAGAAGGAATTAACAATTAAAATTTTATCTATGAAAAAATTTATTTCAAATCTAAATTCTTGTTTGAGAAATTGGATTAATAGTTAAATATAAATAAAATCTTAAAAAATTAACTGGTTATTTTTTTTCAAAAGAAATTAGATTAATTAACATTGCAATTTGTATCTAAAAATTTTTTCAGTGCATAAATCAAGCCAATTGAGCTATTAGTAACGGTAAGCTTAACGTGTTACCACGCTTCCACACCCGTCCTATCAACGTCGTAGTCTACGACGGCTC
>Ga0164292_10003880_pt1 | contig 12190 bp, 8 predicted proteins | sample GEODES117metaG_FD_111486 | JGI IMG/M metagenome (GOLD analysis project Ga0164292, IMG submission 111486) | Eutrophic lake water microbial communities from Lake Mendota, Wisconsin, USA - GEODES117 metaG | ecosystem: Environmental > Aquatic > Freshwater > Lake | place: USA: Lake Mendota, Wisconsin... | reverse complement strand
TGCCACGGTTCGGCTCGCGTCGAGGGCCACGATCGTCGTTTCGATCACGGCCACCACGATCATCGCCGCGACCGCCACGGCCGCCGCGATCGCCACCACGGTCTCGTCCGCCACGATCGCCGCCGCGTCCACCGCGATCACCACCACGGTCACGTCCACCGCGATCACCGCGATCACCGCGAGGACCACGGTCGCCGCCACCATCGCCCGAGCCCTTTACAACTTCGCCGTCGGGTCCGATTAAGGAGAGACTCACCTTGCCACGATCGTCAATGTCGTCGACACGAACCGTCACCTCGTCGCCGAGGTTGAGGACGTCTTCGACCTTCGAGATGCGCTGACCGTTGCCCAACTTGGAGATGTGCAACAGACCGTCACGGCCCGGGAGGATGTTGACGAATGCGCCAAACTGCGCGATATTGACGACTCGACCGACATAGGTCGCACCGAGCTCGGCCGTCGGCGGGTCGACGATTGCGAGGATGCGCGCCTTTGCGTCTTCCACCTTGGCATTGTCGGGCGAACCGATCGTGATGATGCCTTGTGCACCGTCGTCGCTGACGTTGATCTCTGCGCCGGTCTCCTGCTGAATGGTGTTGATGACCTTGCCCTTTGGTCCAATGACCTCGCCCACCTTGTCGAGCGGGATGGTGAAGGTGGTGACCTTCGGTGCGCTTTCGGCAAGCTCGGCGCGGGGCGCCGCGATAGCCGCGTTCATCACGTCGAGAATCTTGAGTCGTGCGTCTTTTGCCTGCTGCAACGCAGCGGCCAACACTTCACTCGGGATGCCCTCGATCTTCGTGTCCAGCTGCAACGCCGTCACCGCATCTGCGGTACCGGCCACCTTGAAGTCCATGTCGCCAAAGGCATCCTCCGCACCGAGAATGTCGGTGAGGGCGGTGTACTTGCCATCGTCGTAGATCAGACCCATCGCAATACCTGCGACTGGAGCAACAATCGGCACGCCAGCGTCCATCAGCGACAGACTTGATGCGCACACCGAGGCCATCGAGGTGCTGCCGTTCGACGACAACACTTCGCTGACGAGCCGCAGCGTGTAGGCGAACGTCTCCTGATTGGGTACAAGCGGGAACAACGCGCGCTCAGCGAGCGCACCGTGGCCGATTTCGCGGCGCTTGGGGCTGCCCACTCGGCCAGTTTCACCATTGGCCCACGGGGCCATGTTGTAGTCGTGCATATAGCGCTTGGATGTTTCCGGAGTGATCGAGTCGATCATCTGGTTCATCTTGGGCATCGCCATTGTCAACACGTTGAGCACCTGCGTCTCGCCGCGCTGGAAAAGACCAGTGCCATGCGCCGTCGGAATGAGGCCTACCTCGGCAGAGACCGGACGGAGATCCGCTGGTCCACGACCGTCGATGCGCACGCCCTCGTTGGTCACACGCTTGCGCACCAACTTCTTGGTCAGCGAACGTACGGCTTCCTTGATCTGCTTCTCCTGGCCGGCAAATTCGCCTGGCGCGTCGGCGGTGCCTGCCAAAGCCGCCACCGTGGCAGCGGTGGCAGCGTCGATGGCCGCATTGCGCTCGCTCTTGAGCGCAATACGAATCGCGGGCTGCAAGGTCTCGGTAGCAACGCGCTCCACAGCAGCAAACAGCTCGTTGGTGTAGTCGAGAATCGGCGTGTACTTCAGCGGCTCGATTGGTCCACGAGTCGCAATCACACTGGCGACCAGCTGACGCTGCAACTTGATGGACTCCTTGATCCACTGCTTCGATGCCTCAAGGCCATCGGCGATGACCTGCTCGGTCACCTTTGGCGCACCATCGCCGTAGTACACAAAGCTCTTCTCGGTGCCACCTGCTTCGACCATCATGATCGCAACGTCGCCATTGTCGAGTTCGCGTCCGGCAACCACGATTTCAAACGTTGCTGCTTCGCCTTCTTCGAACGTGGGGTGTGGCACCCACGTGCCGTCCTGAGCGAATGCCAAACGCACCGCGCCAATCGGCCCTTCAAACGGAATACCGCTGATCATCAACGCTGCCGAGGCGGCGTTGATCGATAGCACGTCGTGTGGGTTGACCTGATCCGCACCAATAACGGTGATGACAATTTGCGTCTCGTTGCGATAGCCGTCGGGAAACGCTGGCCGCAATGGGCGGTCGGTCAAACGACACGTGAGAATCGCTTGCTGGCTCGGTCGACCTTCGCGGCGGAAAAATGAACCGGGGATCTTGCCCGCTGCATATGCACGCTCTTCAACGTCCACGGTGAGCGGGAAAAAGTCGATGCCGTCACGTACACCCTTTGCCGCGTTGGCGGTAGTGAGTACTGCGGTCTTGCCGATCTTGGCAACAACAGCACCCTGCGATTGCAGCGCGAACTTGCCCGTTTCGAAGGTCAGTGTTTTGTCGGTGCCCGAAACGGGAGCCGATACGGAAATGGCCTCAGCCATGGTGATTCCTTTCGTCCCTGCGGCATTGTTGCCGAGTCAGGGTGTATGGAACAACCGGTCGATTCCCAGTCGGCAATGTCGCAGCTCGGACCGAATGTCCGCTGCGCTATCAGCGACTGACAACCGACTTCTGGTTGTTCGTTATGTGCGTACCGCGACGCTCGTTAGCGGCGCAGACCGAGTTCGTCGAGAAGCTTTCGGTACTTCTCGATGTCACGGGCCTTGACATAGTCAAGCATGCGGCGGCGACGGCCGACCATCATCAGGAGCCCTCGACGACTGTGGTGATCCTTGTCGTGTGCCTTGAGGTGCTCGGTCAGACTGTTGATTCGCTCGGTGAGAAGCGCAATTTGCACTTCCGGCGAACCGGTGTCGGTCGGGTGAGCCCGATGCTTTGCAATGGTGTCGCTCTTGGGAGCTGTAGCCACGGTATGTGCCTTTCGATCACCCAACGGTGTTGGGCAGGGATTGGACGCCGGGACCGGCGGTCCCTGGCATCACGCCGGAGCAACAAAGCCCCGACGGACCTCCTCACCCTACCGCGACGGGCTGCCACTTCTCCCCGGCCGCATCGCGACCCCTGATAAGTAGTGTCAAGTGCCGTGTTCACGGGGATTGTGGAAGAACTCGGGCGCGTCGAGCGCCGCGACGGCTCCCGCCTGCGCATTGGGGCATCCCGCGTGGTGGAGGGCGCCCAGATGGGCGACTCGATTGCCGTCAACGGCTGCTGCCTCACCGTTGTCGGCTCCGACTTCGCCACATGGTGGGAAGCCGACGTCAGTGACGAAACCTACTCACGTACCAACCTCGGTGCGCTCGACGCGGGTAGCCCCGTCAACTTGGAGCGGCCACTCGCCCTCGGCGACCGACTCGGTGGGCACATTGTGCTCGGCCACGTGGATTTTGTCGGCACCGTTGTTGCGCCGACGCCTGATCTCGTCGTTCGATTGCCCCGTAGCGCCATGCACCTGCTCGTCGAAAAGGGATCTATCACCGTCGATGGCGTGAGCCTCACGGCGTTCAATCTCACCGACGACACGTTTCGTGTCGCCGTGATTCCGCATACTGCGCAGGTCACCACCCTTGGCGCACGGCGCCCTGGTGATCAGGTGAACATCGAGATGGACGTACTCGCCAAGCACGTTGAACGGCTCGTCGCACCACATCGTCGTCGCCGACGCTGGAGACGATGACCATGTCGAGCGATCTCTCTCCGCTTCGACGCACCATCGACGAGATCGACGCCGCGATTATTGATTTGCTGGCCAAACGTATGGAAGTGTGTCGCGAAGTTGCCGCGATGAAGGCCGGGTCGGGCACGCCAGTCATTCAGCCAGCGCGCGTGCGCGAGGTCCTCACCTCGCGGCGGCAATGGGCAATCGACAAGCGCGTCGATGCCGACTTCGCCGAGCAACTCTTTCGCATTGTGTTGTCGGAAACCCACCGCATCGAAGTAGCGCACGAACGTCATGAGTCAGCGCCCGACAAGTTGGCTGGCGAAATCACTGGCGCGCTCGACACAGTCGCCGTGCGCATCGACCACGTCGTGGTGTGCGTTGCCAATCTCGATTCAGCGATCGCGTTTCTCAGCGCACTCGGGTTCACCGTGACGGCCACCGACGATCCCGATATCAAGACCGCCGATGCGGGCGGCATCACCGTGGTGTTGGTGGGCCCAGGAAATGATCCTGCGGTGCACCAGCATCTGGCCCAACACGGATCGGGTGTCCAGCACATCGCCATCGAGGTGCTTAACGCTCGTTTTGTGCAAGAAGCACTGGCGGCAGCAGGGATCCCGATGTTGACCGACGTCCTCGTCGATTCGGCTGGCCATGAGCAGCTCTTTACTGCGGCTGACCCCGCAACCGGCGTCCAAATCGGCTTCGTCAGCCGAACCGGTCACCGGGTGCCGGTGACTGGCCACCACGTCCGAGCGCTGTTTACCCTGCTCGGTCGGCTCTAACTCGTCTCTTGCGCTGCACCCAAGCAACCGCTACGGTGGCGGGCGCACGACACAGCCGAGGTCTCTCACCTCTCTAACACTGTGGAGACGTCGGGTCGGGCGCTGGCAATTGCATTCACCAACCGACCTCGGAGGTCTCGTTGTCCATTCGCCAGCGCATCTCTGCACTTGCCCTCGACGCCCTCATGGCCGAGGCACGTGCGATCCGTGACGCCACGTTCGGCACACGTGTGACCTACTCGCCGAAGGTGTTTATTCCGCTCACCATGCTGTGCCGCGACAAGTGCGGCTACTGCACATTTGCCCAACCACCCGCGCGCATGGAGTCGCCGTACTTGACGCCCGACCAGGTGCTCGCCATTGCCCGTCAAGGGGCGCGCGCAGGATGTCATGAAGCGCTTTTCACCCTCGGCGAACGACCCGAGCTGCGCTACGACGTGGCACGCGAATGGCTTGCTACCAATGGATACGACTCGACTGTGCACTATCTGCACGACATGGCGCAATTGGTGCTGTCCGAGACTGGGTTGTTGCCCCATGCAAATGCGGGCGCGCTGTATGCCGATGAGTTGACAATGTTGCGGCGCGTGTCGCCCTCACAGGGGATGATGATCGAGTCGCTGCGCAACGACCTCGACTGCCACCGTGGTGCCCCCGACAAAGAACCGCAGCGGCGCCTCGACACACTCGAGTGGGCAGGGCAACTCGGCATTCCCTTCACAACGGGCATCCTGGTTGGTATCGGCGAATCACGCGAGGATCGACTCGATGCGCTGGTCGCAATCGCTGCATCACACGAGCACCATAGGCATGTGCAGGAAGTCATCGTGCAAAACTTTCTGCCCAAGCTAGGCACGGCCATGCACAAGGCCCGCCCGTGCCCCGAAGATGAATATCTCTGGACCATTGCGGCAGCGCGAGTACTCCTGCCGCCTTCAATCCATCTACAAGCGCCACCCAACCTGAGTGACAACTTCGCCGTACTCCTCGACGCCGGCATCGACGACTGGGGAGGCGTGTCGCCTGTTACCGCCGACCATGTCAACCCCGAGCGCCCTTGGCCAGCGCTCGAGAAACTCGCATCGGCCTCGGCGACGCGCGACAAGTACATCGCGCCACGACTCACCGTGTACCCCGAATTCGTTTCAGCGCCCGAGCGTTGGATAGACGCATCGCTGCACTTCGCCGTGATGGATCGCAGCGATGCCGAGGGGCTTGCCCGCGACGATCACGGCCAGGTGTGGCCCGAAACTGTGTCGAAAGCCGACGTTGTAGGCGACGGTGCTGAAGTGGTGTTGGTTGGCCATCGCTCGACGCAGTGGTACTCCGGCGCAAATAATCCGCCTCCGACGCTCATTACGGGGCGTTCGACGACGCGCATTTCAGGTCCCGTCGCCGACGTGTTGGCGGGTGTCGAGCACGGTGAACAGATTGGCGAAGACGAAATCGTCACCCTGTTTGGTGCCCGCGGCGCAGAGGTTCATGCAATAGCTGCGCTCGCCGATCGCCTTCGCGAGGAGCGCGTCGGGAATGTGGTCACGTGGGTGCATAACCGCAATATCAACTACACCAACGTGTGCACGTTCAAGTGCAAATTCTGTGGTTTCTCAAAGGGCCCGCTGAGCCTCAACCTGCGCGGCACCCCGTATCTGCTCACGCTCGACGACATCGCCCACCGTGCCGCGGAGGCATGGGAGCTCGGCGCAACCGAAGTGACCCTGCAAGGAGGCATTCACCCGAACTTCGATGGCAACTACTACGTGGACGTCACCCATGCGGTTCGCGATGCCGCGCCGCATCTGCACATTCACGGGTTCACTGCGCTCGAAGTCGTCGAAGGTGCTACGCGCCTGGGCGAACCGCTGCGTGACTACTTACTTCGACTCAAGGCGGCGGGGCTGTCCTCATTACCTGGCACCGCGGCAGAAATTCTCGACGACGAAATTCGTGCGATTCTCTGCCCCGACAAGATCGACACCGACCAGTGGCTGGAGTGCCACCGCACAGCTCATGCCGTTGGGTTGCGCTCCAACATCACGATCATGTTTGGCTCGGTCGAGCGCCCCCGCAACTGGGCACGACACATCGTGCGCACGAGAGATCTGCAACGCGATACCGGCGGATTCACCGAGTTCGTCGGGTTGCCATTCGTGCACATGGCCTCGCCTATTTACTTGCAGCGCAAGTCACGACGTGGACCCACGTTCCGCGAAACCATCCTCATGCACGCGATTGCACGTATTGCATACGACGGCCTGATCGACAACGTGCAGGTCTCGTGGACAAAGGTGGGCGTGGAGGGTGCGCGCCAGCTGCTGCGATCGGGATGCAATGACCTGGGCGGAACACTGATGGACGAAAACATCTCACGCGCCGCTGGCGCTAATCACGGTCAGAAGATGACCGAGGACTCTTTCAATGCAGTGGTCGCCCCGCTCGGGCGCACGCTCACCCAGCGAACGACGCTCTACGCAAGGGCCGAGCGCGCAGCGACAACGTCATCCTGAAGTTGTCGCTTCAGCGACTCGAGGCCATCAAACTTTCGCTCACTGCGGAGGAAATATTCAAACGTCACCCTTGCACGTTGCCCATAGAGATCACCCGAGAAATCCAACAGGTGTGCCTCGAGTAGAGAATGCGTGGCATGCTCGACGAATGTTGGGCGCCGACCAAAGTTGATGGCGGCGCGATATCGGTCGCCGGATTCCGTCACGAACCATCCCGCATAGACGCCATCCGCGGGCATGCACATCGTCTCGTGCACGGCGATGTTTGCCGTTGGAAATCCCAGCTCGCGGCCGCGGCGGTCACCTTGAATCACTTCGCCGCGGATCTCGAACGGATGTCCGAGTAGTTGACGCGCAACTTCTACCTGGCCACCCGCCAATGCGCGACGAATTGCCGTCGAACTGACCGGCTCGTTGACGCCGTCAGGGCGTGGCACGAGTCGAATTGGCTCAACGGTGAAGTCGTGTATCTTGCCGAACTCGCGCAGCGTCTCCACGTTGCCACTGCGGCGGTGCCCGAAGTGAAAATCTTCGCCGACCACGATGACCTTGGTCTTTAATGCATTGGCCATCACCCGACGAACAAACTCCTCAGGAGGCGACATCGCCTCTTCCTTCGTGAAGTTGACGATGCACGTTGCATCGATACCGGTAGCAGCCAACAGTTCAAGCTTTTGTTCCGCATCCGTCAGCAACTTTGGCGCAGACTCGGGGCGTACTACCGAGGCTGGATGCCGATCGAATGTGACAACCACGCTCATGCAGTCGAGACGCTCGGCAAGTTCACGAACCTGTCGAATGACTTCTTGGTGTCCGCGGTGTACGCCGTCATAGGCCCCAATTGTGATCACCGAGCGGCGCGGCAACGACTCATTAATCAAATCTCGGACGACTAACACGGCTGGTCACGCTACCGCTTCAGCCAAAACGACTGCCGGCTTTGCCCGACCCGGTTCAGCCAATTCGTATACGGCCAGCAATGCGCCCGACGCATCCACCATCGCCCACGGTCCGGACGCATCTGGCGCATCGAGTTGGCGACCGTTGCGGATCATCGCCGCGACATCGTCGTCGACCGTCACCGACGTCATCCCCCGCAACGCCTCAACGGGGGAAAGCAACAGGACCTCATCGAGTGAATGTGCTTCTGCTTCCGCGAATGGCCCGATCGAGTGACGTCGTAACCGACGCAGGTGCGCGCCGCCACCCAACAGTCGGCCAAGATCCGCGGCTAACGATCGCACATACGTACCCGATGACACCTCTACAGAGATGTGGAAGACATTCGACTCGTTGGTGGGTTCGACCAAGAATTGTTCGACATGCACGGGCCGCGGTTGGCGCTCCACCTCGATGCCCTCACGCGCAAGTTCGTGTAGGCGTCGGCCATCCACTTTGAGCGCCGAGACCATCGGCGGCACCTGCAGAATGTTGCCAGTCAGCCGCACCGCTGCCTCGCGCACCTGTTCGAGCGCCAGGTGCCCCATGTCGTACGTAGCGACCGTGACACCGGAGTCGTCCAGCGTGTTTGTCTCGACACCGAGCACGACCTCACAGGTATAGGTCTTGTCCATGCCACTTAAGAACCGCATTAAACGCGTCACATACCCCACGCCAACGAGCAGCACACCCGTTGCATCGGGATCCAATGTTCCCGCATGTCCCACTCGGCGCTCATCAAATCGTTTGCGCACGGCGCCCACGACATCGTGGCTCGTCATACCAGCAGGCTTGTCAACGATCACCAGACCGTGACGGCTTGGCGGCCGTCGGCGCGACACTAGCGACCGTCTTCGTCCGGCTCGTCGTGCACACGACTGCGCATCGGATCGTTCCGCAACACCTCGTCGATGCGCTCGGCAGCGCGAATGGTGTCATCGGGACGAAACTGCAAAATAGGTGTTCGGCGTGCGTGAATCTGACGGGCGATAGCGGCCTGGAGACGTTTGCGATGCTCGCCGAGCACTTCGACGATCCGCTCGTCCCCCTCCTGGCCCTGGAGCGAATCGAAATAGACAATGCCACGATTCATTTCGGAGTCGACGTCGATGGCGGTGATGGTGACGAACGCGAGCCGATCGTCATCGATGCGCACCAGTTCCTCGGCAACGACCTCGCGCACCGTCTCGCTGATGCGCGCGGCACGGGGGTAACTGTGTCGACGGCTATTGGACGAGCGTCGTTGCGGCTTGCCCATCGTGTCTTCACCGTTCCTTCCCGTTGAATCGAGCCTGTGCTCATCTACGATACGGAGGCTATGTCGGCATCGCGTCAGCCTGCTCACTTGACGGGCAACGATCCCTCCTCGAAGATCCCTCCATTCCGCTACAGCGCCGCACTCGCCAATCAAATTGAGTCGAAGTGGCAGGACGCCTGGGACCACGAAGGCACGTTCGAAACGCCGAATCCCGCCGGTCCACTCGGCGACCCTGCACGGGTGAGCGCCCGGGAGAAGCTGTTCGTCATGGACATGTTCCCCTATCCCTCGGGGGCAGGGCTCCACGTTGGACATCCACTCGGCTACATCGCCACCGACGTGTTCGCGCGATACAAGCGAATGACCGGCCTCAACGTGTTGCACACACTTGGCTATGACAGTTTTGGACTGCCCGCAGAACAACATGCGATCGTGACCGGTATCCACCCGCGCATTAACACCGAATCCAACATCGCCAACATGCGCAGACAGTTACGACGGCTCGGACTCGGCCACGATCAGCGTCGCAGTATCAGCACCACCGACGAGGATTACTACCGCTGGACACAGTGGATCTTCCTGCAGATCTTCAACTCGTGGTACGACGAGCATGCCAATAAGGCGCGCCCGATTGCCACCTTGGTCGAACAGTTCGAGTCGGGTACCCGAGACACCGGCAAGGGCCCCTGGTCGTCACTGTCTGCGGCCGCGCGCAACGAGATCATCAATCGCTTTCGCCTCGTCTATCTCGCCGACGCACCGGTGAACTGGTGCCCAGGTCTTGGCACCATCTTGGCCAACGAAGAAGTCACTGCCGAGGGGCGCAGCGATATCGGCAACTATCCGGTGTTCAAGCGCAACATGCGTCAGTGGACCATGCGCATCACCACCTACGCCGATCGCCTGCTCGACGATCTCGATCGTTTGGATTGGCCAGAAGCGATCAAGTTGATGCAGCGCAACTGGATCGGGCGCAGCGAGGGTGCTCGCGTGCGATTCGCGTCGTCGGCTGGCGACATCGAGGTATTCACCACGCGACCGGACACCTTGTTCGGCGCAACGTTCATGGTGTTGTCGCCCGAGCATCCACTCGTCGACGCGCTGACGAGCGCGAGTCAACGCACCCACGTGGACGAATACCGTGCGCGCGCGGCGTCACTTGCCGATGCCGACCGACAGGACGACGCCCGCGCAAAGACCGGCGTATTCACCGGCTCGTATGCGACGAATCCGATCAACGGCAAGGACGTCCCGGTGTGGATTGCCGACTACGTGCTCATGGGATACGGCACCGGCGCGATCATGGCGGTACCGGCCGGCGATCAACGCGACTTTGACTTTGCGCGTGCTTACGACCTACCGATCGTGGCGATTCAACAACCAAGCGACGAGTGGTGTGTGCGCCACGACATGTCGCCCACGCTCGACTGCAGTCTGTGGCCTGAGGCCTACGTAGGCGAGGGCACATATGTGCATTCGCGCAACGACGAGGTATCGCTCGACGGCGAGCGCACCGTGGCCGAGGCAAAGTCACTCGTCAACAAGTGGCTCGAGTCGAACGGGCATGGCGCGACGGCAGTGACCTACAAACTGCGCGACTGGTTGTTCTCCAGACAGCGTTACTGGGGTGAACCATTTCCTATCGTCTACGACGCCGACGATCAGCCGCACGCCGTGCCCCTGTCGATGCTGCCGATCACCCTGCCCGAACTCGAAAACTTCAAACCGCAGGCGCTTGACCCCCACGACGATGTGTCGGACCCCATCCCCCCGCTCGCTCGCGTCACCGATTGGGTCGATGTCACACTCGATCTCGGCGAAGGCCCACGCCAGTACCGCCGCGAAGTGAACGTCATGCCGCAGTGGGCCGGCTCGTGCTGGTACGAGTTGCGCTACCTCGACCCCACCAATGACACAGCATTCGTCGATCCTGAAGTGGAGCGCTACTGGATGGGACCGCGCCACGACGGCCACACCGGTGGCGTCGACCTCTATGTGGGCGGCGTCGAACACGCCGTATTGCACCTCCTCTATTCACGCTTCTGGCACAAGGTGCTCTTCGACCTCGGGCACGTCTCCAGCGAAGAGCCGTTTCATCGACTCTTCAATCAGGGATACATCCAGGCGTACGCCTATCGCGACGCGCGCGGACAAACTGTTCCCGCGGCAGATGTGGTCGAACGCGACAGTGCCTATTGGTATGCCGACGAACCCGTCGATCGCGAGTACGGAAAAATGGGTAAAAGCCTGAAGAACGTTGTGACACCCGACGAGATGTACGACGAGTTCGGTGCAGACACGTTCCGGCTCTACGAGATGTCAACTGGACCACTCGAGGCATCTCGACCCTGGAACACGCGTGACGTAGTCGGCATGCAGCGCTTTCTCCAACGCGTGTGGCGCAACCTCATCAACGAAGACGACGGTTCGCTTCGTGTCAGCAACGACGACGCCCCAATCGCGCTTCGCCGGGAACTACACAAAGCAATCGCTGGCGTCGGCACCGACTTCCAAAACCTGCGCTTCAACACCGCCATTGCCAAGTTGATTGAACTCAACAATGCACTCACCAGTCACGTAAACGAACACGATTCGTCGCCGCGAGAAGTTGTCGACGTATTGGTGCAGATGCTGTCGCCGCTGTGCCCACACATGGCCGAAGAGCTCTGGCAACGCCTCGGTCGCACCGAGCCTCTGACCTACCACCCGTTCCCCACCCCCGACCCGGCGATGCTCGTGTCGGACACGATCGAAGTGCCCGTTCAGGTCAACGGGAAGGTTCGCTCCAAGGTGATCGTCGTATCTACTACTACCGACGACGACATCAAGGCACTCGCGCTTGCCGACCCAAAGATCGTCGCGCTGCTTGACGGAAAGACACCGCGCAACGTCATTGTCGTTCCGCGCAAACTCATCAACGTCGTTCTCTAATCAACAACGCGCGTCGCGGCAATACGCGTCGCGTCGGGTGCTCCGCTCATCAGCAACACGATGCGGTTCACACCAATCGCAGCCCATTCGCGTCGACGCGCACACCGCGGATCGAGTAACGATTCGTCGAACGACGCCCACACCAAACACATAAATCCGGTCTGTGCGGCATC
>Ga0164292_10003877_pt1 | contig 12195 bp, 9 predicted proteins | sample GEODES117metaG_FD_111486 | JGI IMG/M metagenome (GOLD analysis project Ga0164292, IMG submission 111486) | Eutrophic lake water microbial communities from Lake Mendota, Wisconsin, USA - GEODES117 metaG | ecosystem: Environmental > Aquatic > Freshwater > Lake | place: USA: Lake Mendota, Wisconsin... | reverse complement strand
TAGATAATTCTATATTATGTTGCATTATACTCTTATTAGAATTAACTTGGGATTGATGAAGATTTTCAAAATACTCAAGAGCATTTTGTTGCTGTTGAAGCAATTGTTGTTGTTGTGATAAATTAGTATATTGCTTATTTAAAGCCGAACTGCAGAGATTATCTTGTTGATTAGATAATTGTCTATAATTAGTAAATTGCTCTTTAATCTTATTTGAATAAAAATTTTCCTGTTCACCTGCTATTTCATTATAAGCATTTAATTTTTTTGATAGAAATTCAAGATGTCTTCCTTGTTGAATATTATTTGTCTGAAAATATTCTATTTCACCTGTGGCACTATCAGTCATATTTTTTAAATTTCTAATTTTAGACTGGACACTGTAATGTTCAGCATGATTATTTATTATACTGTCACCCCATTGTTGTTCATTATTTAGTGCGAGTTGACCATCCGCTCCATAGGTAAAGCTTTTAAATCTTCCGTTATACATAATTTTATATATTATATATAAATATAATTTTTTATTTATAAATATCATATTTATATTCGTTAAAATCACTTTACCAAAAATATCATTTTAAAATTATTCCATAGTAAAATTTTCAGGATATATTTCATTTAAATTTTTATAATATTCAGCTACCTTCATATTTGCGTGGTTCTGGGATTTATTAAGAACGTCAAAATATTCTATAGCACCTTGTTGTTTTTTTAAAACATCTTGTTGCTTACTCAATAGATTATTTTGTTGATTTAATTTTGAACCACACATATTTTCTTGATGGCGTATATAATCAGAAAAATTTTCAGCGTCACTATTTAATTTATTGTTATACGCATATTCCCTGTTTTTAATAAAATGTTCGTATTTATTTAGATGTTTCTGAAATCTCTCAATTTTTTTATTTTGAGCTTCATTAATAGTTTGAAAGTGTTCCTTATGATTGAGAGTATCCTTTGCTATATTTTCAAAGCTAGCTATTTGCTTGTTAATATCAAAATGCTCATAGGATAATTCACCACCAAAGCTTTGGGTATTTTTGATTAAACTACCATCTGCACCATATGTAAAACTCATAATTTGAAATACTTATATATTATGTATCAACATTTTTTATACAATGTATAAAAACAAAAATTATATATAATACTATTAAACATTAATTACTATATATTTTTAAACAATTCGACAAACATAAAATATAAATTATAACGAAATATTATGATATATCTTAGACGATTTAATATCGTTTATAAATGTTTCCAATTTTAATTTAGTTTTATCCATTGATTTCAAATACATATATGTTTTTTTAATTAGGTCTATACTATTTGCTTTTTTTGATGCTTCTAATAAATTATTATAGTAAAATGGGTAATCCTTACCTAAATATTCAATAATTGATGGTAATTTATTAATTAATATAGGAGTATTACGAACAATACACTCTATTATTGTATTTGCTGCTGAACAGTCTATAAGATTTATAGAAACTATATTCTCACTTAAAAGAATATCGTATTCAAAATTATGCAATTTTTTAATTAAAGCAATATCCGAATAAATCTGAACCTTATCTCTAATTAATTTATCTCTACTTATTTGTTCTCCTGAAGAAATAGCATTATAATGCCCTTCCATATTTGGACCAATCAGAGCAGTTTTTTCTAAACCAAGAATATTATTACCTAAATTTAATTTATACATATAACTAATATCCCTATACCAAGCTCCTACTTGGATAATTTTTCTTTTTTTATTATTAATAAATTTTTGAATACTAAAACAATTTTTTTCTTCAATAAATTCGGTGGGATGATACAATTTTTCTACAATTATATCTAACCCTATAGCATCAATAATCTTTTTTACATTTTCTTGTAAATATTGCGACAGAACAAACAACCCTTGGCAGTATTTTAGGCTTTCTATAAAGTTTGGTTTTTTAAACATCTCTATTACATTAAAATCTGTATATCCTGTTAGTGTTGTATGATGAATAAAACCAATCCAAACTTTATTATAGGGTATTATACCCAATTTTGTATTTATATCATAATTCCAATGAAATGTTCTGTCTAAATATAAATCACAAAATGTAGCTCTTGGGTCAAATGTTCCAAGATACTCATCTATTCCATTTATCACATACTGCCAACCAGATCTATGAACATTTTTCATATCATTTTGCTCAAAATGATATATATTTATACAATGGTCATTACGCTCTGGATAAACAATAGAACCTATATCTAAATAATTCAATAATTTATAATAAGTTGATTTGCTTGATAATTTCAACTCTTCTAAAATAAGCCATTTTATATCGTTTCCCATGTCTTGAATTAGAATACCCGACCGTAATTTTTCAGATAAACCCCAATGATATGGTGATTTAATATACCCTAATACTAAATATATCAACAAACTTACATTAAAATCAAGATCATAAGAATTTATTTTTGATAAATAATGAAGATAGATCTTACTAAATATTAGATTAAATTGCGAATGTATGTTAATATAAAAAGGAGCGTTATATTTTTTTAAATTTAAATATATATTTGGGTTTTTATAAAATATACATGATTTTAAATTATTTTGATAAATATTACATAGACGTTCCTTTATCATAGATTTATTTGTAATTATATAATTTATCCCTTGTGTTAGATTTTTATCGTGATACATTAAATCATCCAAATTATTATCTAATAACAAATTTAATACCTTAGGTGTTTTTGAAATTGATATAAACGGTATTTCATATGATATTGATAATACATGTGCATGAAAACGCCAACATACTGAAAATTCTAAATGTTGCATATTTTCAATTATTAAATTATGACCTGTAAATAATAATACATTCTCGCGCTCATTTATTGATAATTTTTCAAAAATAGCTGAATTTATTATACGGTCATCTTCATTTTTATTATCACCACAACACATTGGAAATAAACATACTTCTCGGCCTTTGTATGTCCAATAATTAATTATAGATATAATTGATTTATAATATATTTCTTTCTGTTCATTTGCTAAGTTTGAAACAGCTGTTTGAGATAAAAAAAAACCAACTCTCTTATTTGTCGGTTTAGACCAAAAATTATATGATATCATTTTCTTTTTTAAAAAAACAATGTCTGGAATATATTTACACATATTTTTATTAAATCTTTTTGAGAAAAAATCATAATCTTTTTTGTTTCGTAATACTAAATAATCAAATATATCTGATTTAAATTGAATATGATTATAATCTGAATTACAACTTACTCCAATTCCATAAATAGGTATATATTTTTTTAAATTATTTATAGCAAAATCACGAATAAAAATTAATTTATCTAAAAAATAATCATTAATTGTTTCTCCACCAAATAAGACAATACGATCCGCAAAAATACATGTATCTTCTATATTTTCTTTTCCAATACTATCTAAATTAATATAACGACAAATTAGATTACTGTATTTAATAAAAATCTTTTGAGCCAATTCTAAAAATAAATCATCCCCTAAATTTTTTTTATTATAATAACCAGTAACTATTACATTTAGAGACATTATATATTATAATAAATATATAAGGTTTATAAATGGAACTTAATATTTATTTTTATTTAGAAAAAAATATGATAAAAAATATTTAATATAGCGATTTTAATAATATACTCGCTATTTTTGATAAATATCTATATTATGTAATGTTTGTTGTGATATAATTAAAATTGATTCATGTGTTATAATACCATAGTTATCTGAAATATAATTATAAAATTCACCTATTATTCCCATTTTAATAATTGATAATGTAATCTCTTGTGAATTACTATTTATTAACTCGTTTGGATTCATATATATAGGCAAAGATGTTTGAATAACATCTATCTTAGGTTTAGTATATATTAACTCACTAAATTCAAGCATTATATTTACTTCTAAATACTTTATATTATTTTTATCTGTTTTTGAAATTAATATCATATTATGTTCTAATAAAGTTATATTCCTATTACACTTACTTATCAACGCCTTCACAATAACATCTTTAACAATTTTTTTTATAAATTTATTTGTTTTATAATGTTCAATATCAAAATTTTTTATCTCTTCAAATTTAGGTTTTAAATATAAATCTATTACAATATATAATTTTTTATTAAAATCTACATTAATATTATTTGATTGGTTTACGCCCATTTAATATTAAAATTATCTTAAATATTAAAATACTAATCAAAATTTTTACAAATTTCATATAATAAATAAAATTGATATCTAGTTACTATTAAGCTAATGTAACAAATAGTTTAACAATAATGACTTTTTTAACATTACGCTGTGAATGGTTGGCTAGAAAATACGCAATTATTTGGCGTATAAAAGTAATTGAAAATAAAAAAAGATATAAAACATTTAATTTAATTGACTATTGTACATGGGTTCGTGTAATTGATGTATATGATGGTGACACTATAAAAGTATTAATGAACTTCCGAGGTTATATCGACCAATGGACTATTCGATTGAATGGATATGATAGTCCAGAAATGAAACCATCTAAAACAAATCCAAATCGTGATAAAGAAAAAGAAGCAGCAAAAAAATCAAAAGAAGCATTAACATCCCATTTTAAAAAACATATTTTCATTAAAATAATTGGTTTTGATAAATACGGTAGGGTATTGGCAGAAGCTTACAACGGTAAAGTTCATATCAATAAATGGATGATAGCTAATGGTTATGGATACGCATATGATGGGGGTAAGAAAAAAAAGTTTGATGATGATATATTGAAAGAATAATACTATTTATAGGGATTCAAATAAACATATGTAAATTTAGTAAAAACCTAACAGAATATATTGATAATGAATAATTTACTATAATTATTTATTATCAGTTTTATGTGTAATTAGTTTATTCTTTTTTTATTAGATTTGCGAATTTTAGAATCGCGTTTTTTAAAATTGCGAATTCTAGATTTGCGATTATTACCACCCACACTTTCAATTTTCATCCCATATTCTTCTAATCCTTTCATAAATATCTTTTTACATTCATTTATTCTCTCAGGACTGGTTATTTCACTTGATGAAAATACCCCAACATCAATATATTTTAATGTTTCTTCTGTTAATTCTACCGAAAAGACATACCTGTTTACTAATTGATAAATATCACCATCAAAAAAACCGCCATTATATTGTTTATTATTTCTACTACCACCCCATGATGATGATGATGATGATGATGGACAAGAATAGTGTTCAAAATCCCTTTTATACACCTCAACTTGAACAGCACCAGACTTTTCACGATGCATATTATAAAAATAATAACTAGCATTTGTATTACAATCTACTTTATAATATCTATTTTCGGCAGTTGAAAAAAAACTACCACTATTCGCATTCATTAACACTTTGCTTCCATCCCAATCTTTTTCTATTTTATATATTTTATACAAATGCTCGAGAATTGATTTATTCATCTAATATTATATTATAATAACAGAAAATAATATTTATTTTTACTTAAATATAATAGCACTGATAATTAATTATACAAACAAATTGTTATAAATGATTATTCCTAATTTTACAGACGGTTTTTTCAATATTAACTCAACATATGGTTTTCTTCCAGTAGAAGATCCTATTGAAAAATTGCCTGTTAATTATAGCAAATTACAATTTATACTCGATAATATGTGTATTAAAAAAGAAAACAATGAAAGTGGGTTTTTATTAGATGAAAAACAATTTTTAGAAGAATGTAGTTATTTACCAGATTATAGTAAACTTGTAGAAAATGAAAATAATGTACATTTAATCGCCGCACTTTACAGAAGCTATTGTTTTTTAGCTAGTGCATATTTATTACAACCATCATATAAAAAATTTGTTGAAACAGGTCATTACGGCGTAGCTAGAAGTAGTTTACCTGTTAATATATCAAATCCATTAATTAAAACAGCAAATATTTTAAATGTATTTCCTTTTCTAGAATATAGTTATGGATATTCTCTTGGAAATTATGTAAGAATTGATAAAAACGCGGGATTAGAATGGGACAATTTGAAAATGGCTAATAAATTTAGTGGTATGTTAGATGAAGCAGGATTTATAATGGTTCATGTGGATATAAATAGACATACTCCAAAAATGATAGGAGTAATAAATAACATTATTAAAATAGTATATGATGATAATTTAGATATTCACGACGAAACCAAAATTGAACAAGTTGCTTCTGAATTAAATTTATTAGTCAAGGTGCTAAAAGATATGAATAATAGTCGTAAACAAATGTGGAAAGCAAGTCGTTCATCGCACTATAATGATTTTCGTGTATTTATAATGGGAATAAAAGGAAATACTGATATATTTCCAAATGGCGTTATTTATGAACCTGAAATAGAACCGCGATATTATCGTGGTCAATCTGGTAGTCAAGATACAATTATTCCTTTTTTAGACACTGTTTTTGGTATTGACCAATATTATCCTAATAATATACTTACATCATATTTATTGAATATGCGAGATTATCGTCCTAAACCTTTTCGCGATTTGTTAGATTGGTGTAAAAATAACTTAGGCGATTTTGCTAGTAGGCTATTAAAATTTAACACCTTACAGATATGCACCCAATTATTTAAAATTTATAGAGAAATTTATCGTTTTAGAAATGGACATTGGCAATTTGTTCAGATGTATATTATGGAAAATACAAAATATCCAACAGCAACAGGTGGAACTCCTATTACTACATGGATACCAAATCAAATTACAGCAACTTTAGACGCAATTCAACCAATATTTGATAAAAGAGATAATTTAATAAAAACTGAAAATCAAAATAAATTATGTGAAAAATATGTAACTCAATATCAACGAATGCGCGAATGCTTAAACAAACAAATACAAGAACTTTCTAATGAAACTTATAATACTTCAAAAGTTTATAATCTTAATACAGAATACAAATTAAACGACATATAGTTATTTGGAAATTACAATTTTGGGAAATTACAATTTTTGGGAAATTACAATTTTGGGAAATTACAATTTTGGGAAATTACAATTTTTGGGAAATTACAATTTTGGGAAATTACAATTTTGGGAAATTACAATTTTGGGAAATTACAATATAAATTACAGAATAATAGATATATAAATTATTTATTAATTATATATCGGTTATGAAAAACACTAAAGATGCTATAGATATGACTAAAAATAAAATTTTAGAATTAACATCTATTTTAAAAGATAACACTAATGATGTAAGAGAAATTATCGGGAAATATTTAATGCCTATCATTACTATAATATTAAGTATTATTTTACTATTTTTTTATTTTTCTAAAATTCATAATCGTGATTATAAGTTACGATACGATATGATAAAATACCGAAGCAAAGCTGATATATTTCCAATTACTAATGATAAAGAAGTAATGAACGGTAATTTTAAATTATGTGATTTCTATATCGCAAGTAGTTATAAATCTTTTTTACCTGGAATGCAATACTATGATTTAGCAAGTATCGACTGTATAGCCAATACAATCGAATGTGGAAGTAGATATGTTGAATTAGATATATTTCAAGACAGTTTTTGTTGGGACAGTAAACCAGTAGTGTATTCTGGTAGATTACAAGGTTTATGGAATTATACAAATAAATTAGATTTTGAATCATGTATTAAAAAAATAAGAGAAGTCGCTTTTGGTAGTGCTTATGTAAAAAACGGTAATGATCCATTATTTATATGTTTAAATATACATACCGAACAAAATTTTAAACTTTTAAGTAAAATAGCAGAAATAATACATGAAAATTTTGGTAATAAACTATTATCAAGTAATTACAGTTATAAAACAAATAATTTAGCACAAACACCTATTAAGGAATTAATAGGCAAAGTAATTATAATTTCAAATGATAAATGGGAAGGTTGTGATATGGAAGAAATAGTAAATTTTAGTTGGGAAATGCCCTTTTTAAGAAACTTAAGTAGTGAACAAGCATTAAATAATTTCGATAAAAATGAGTTACGAGAATATAATAAACGCAATATTACACGAGTTTATCCATATATTAAAGGAAAAGACAGTAAAAATTTTAATCCCGCTGAATGTTGGTTAACAGGATGTCAGTTCGTATGTATGAATTATCAAACAATGGATGAATTTATGACCTTCTATTTAGATAAATTTTCTAAATTTAGTCTTGTGCTTAAACCTGCTAAACTTAGATATAAGCCACCAACTTACGCAGAACCTACAAAACAGAACCCCGTAGTCAGTTTTGCGCCATTACAACATTCAACACCATTTTACAGTATTACTTATTGATATGTATTTTTTTCAAAAACATATTCTTCTGGTTTATCTGATGGATATTTACAATCATTTGTCTCTTCAATTGTTATAGATGACTCAATATTTATGACTTCACCATTTTTCCAATATATATGTAAAACATTCAATTTTATATATACTAACTATCAATATCTGGATTATTATTAAGGTCTTTTAATGAATTTATGTTATTTGGTAATTCAAAATAAGCATAAAAGATATATCAGCACTTTAAAACATTGTTTTCCATATTCATAATATGAATATAATATATTACTATTTATATCCATATTATCAATTTTATATATATTATTGTTAGTTGCGATTAAAATAAACTATGATTTTCTATTTATATGGTATAAATTAATATGAGTTTATATAAAAAAATTATCCTTATAGATATACGAAATGATAGTGAATGTATGGAAAAATATTTAATATCAAACAATAAATTAATATCTATTTATAATATTCCACATAATCATATAGCATTTAATAAAAAATGGATTATAGAATTGTCTAATGACGCATATGTATATATTATTTGTAGATCAGGAAATAGGAGTGATAAAATAAAAAACGCATATTTTAAAGATATTCAAAATATTATTTCATTGGAGGGTGGAATATCAAACATAAAAATTTTCGAAGGCATTGCTATAATAATAGACAGAGGAGGTTGGGGTAAAATGCAATATGTGCAATTCTCATTTTTAGTTATACTTTTAACTATATTTTTACTTGTATATCAATATTATTCTAGAATAGACATGCTACTAATTTTAAGCTTAATCATTACTTTTGTATTATATCAATTAATAAGTAAAACTTGCTATATTGAAAAATTAATTCCATTATATCAAACATCACTTTAACAATAAATCAGTTTTCTTATATCATGGATATTTTTTATAAAATTAATATAGTTAATTTTATGAATATATATATATATATAATGAATGAGGATATATCTGATTTGAAAGAATATATAAAATCACAGTATTCTATAGATAATTTAAAAAGTATCTGGGAACATATTAATATTTATAAATCTCGCATTCAACAACTTAATACCAACTTACAGAAATCAAAATTAGATCCAGAAGTAGAGCAATCTATACATGAGAGTTTTAAACTCACAGAATCTTATATAATAAATTTACAAAATCAATTTAATAATATAATCGCTAATTCAAGTGGTCGTAATTTAATGATATTTTTTAACGATGGTAGTAGGTTTATCATTAATTCATATATTCTTAATTATATGGCAAACCATAATTATATAACAGAAGAATTACTACTTTTACTGGTTGAAGATAATGATATTAGAGATACCTCCAATTTTTTTGAAAAAATAAAAAAAACTGGCAACAAAATAATACAACAATTAATTGGAATTTCTGAACACCAAATAATATTAAATGATATTTGTTTAGATTCTAGAAATTGCATTTTTAATTCAGCTAATTATTTATTAGATGAAAATAAGTTAAAAATGTTATTAATAGAATTTTCACACTTAAACAAAAGCTATGGCCAAACAGTTGATTTTAATAAAATATCGCTGTTGTATAAATCAATAACCTTTTCACCGCGTATTATAATTCACACATTACAAGAATTTATAAACAAATCAAGGTGTTGTTTTATGTTTGTTATAAAAACAGCCCATGCTGTATTCGGTTGGATTTTAGAAACAACTAGTAGACATTTCCATATACAGAAACAGAAAATTCGCGTTCTCTTATTATTTAAAATAATAGGAGATGTTTTATATACATTTGAATCAACCGATTTTTTTTATTTTTTTTATGCTAACGCCAATTCCAATTCAGGAGAAAGTCCATATATTTCTTTAATAGAAGAAAAATATAATGATTCTTCTCTATCGGATGACACATTAGGTGAAATAGGAGATATTATAGATATATTGCGTGCGTTTGATGATGAAATAACTTTATCGGTTGACCAAAATTTTGGTAATAAAACATTAGATTACTTTGATAGAAAACATATTATTAATATACAACAAATTCAAATTTATGATATACTTGGACAAATAACTGATAATATGCTATTAGAAATAATAACACCAAGTTTAAATTCACAAGTATTTATAACGGAACAAACACCTAGAAGAATTATTAAAAAATTTAATTATACAATTGAAACAATTAAACAGATATACAAACAAATAACCAAAATCGATACTGTTATAGATGAACAACAATGCGATAATAAATTTTGTCCAATATATCATCCATATTTATGTGCTAAAGAATCTAATTTTAGAAATAATTTTGTAACAGATTTTTTTGGTAAAATCAAAAATAGAGGACATTCTAAAGGTAATAACGCACCTTGCGTACCTGAAAAACGATTCTGTGATATGGCTTACTTGGCCGCTACAACAGTAATGGACACAGAAAATATATCTATGGGGACTTTAGCATCTCGTAAATATTCAAGTAAACCAGTATATTGTAAAATAGACCAAACTGAAGAAAATAAACAAGAATATAATTCAGAAGGTGGAAAATATACATTATCAAAAAATAGAATAAGAAAGACGTCTAAAAATCAAAAAAAGTCTAGAAATCAAAAAAGGTCTAAAAGGAATTACTAATTTTAATTTATTTATATAAGTGAAATATATAGATAATTATCTTATAAGTGATGGATCATTGTAATAAACAATCTAAAAAATGATTTTTTTAACTAAAATCTATATATATATTTTCTAATTTATTATTCATAAAATAAGAAAATATACATTTACCTATAAAATATATTATTTAGTTCCTCTACTTTTTAATAATTTTAATTCTTCTTCATGCTTCGCAATAGCGTCTAAATGTTCTTGCCCTATAACTCTAATTGAAAACAATACTAAATACATACTATCAAGAGCTATAAATAAGTCAATAATTAAATTTTTAGATTTAATTATACGAGTATCTAGGTCTGTATCCAAAATTAATTTATCTTTATAAACTTTAATACGGTGCTCTCTACCAGATATCATTTGTGGAACAGTTCTTTCTTCAATTATATCATCTAATATTTTAACAAGGTCTGATATTTTTGAATAAACAGTATTTTCTAATTTTTGCGATTGTTGTATCCAAGATTTATTTTCTTTTTCAAGTTTTTTAGTTGGAACTAGATACACATCTTCCATTTCCTTACGAGTTTCAAGCCATGTTCCATTCGCATTGGTGCATGTGGTTCTATCTTCTATTTCAATCATTGATAAATAATCTAATAATTCTGGATTTTTTTTTTGTAAACCAGCTTTTTCAATTGCCTTTTTACGAATATTTATAACATCTTTATCAAAAGTAATTAAACTACTATCTAATTTGATATCTAATGGAATTGAAGGTTCCACTTTAATATACGGAGAAATATTAGATTTTTCTAAGATATCTTTATCTTTACCCGCAAAGCAAATACCCCCATTTTTAATACGATCTAATTTTAGATGAGCTAAACGAACTACATTTATAATCGTTCCTACCAAATTAACTTTCTTAACATAATAACGAGAAAGTCTTGTACAAATTTCAGCCTTTTTTTCATCCTGGTCGGGATGTTCTAAACCTAATAATACACCTTTACCTAATTTACCAAGTGTCTCTTTTGATAATTTATTTAGCACGTCATTATTAATATATATATGCAGATTTTCACAATATTCCTCATCAATTGTTTTTAAAATATTTGTTTTATCAAATATATCATCATACATTTTTTCTAATTTGTTTTTAACATCAACTATATTGTCCTTACTTGGTTGATTACCCAT
>Ga0164292_10003876_pt1 | contig 12196 bp, 9 predicted proteins | sample GEODES117metaG_FD_111486 | JGI IMG/M metagenome (GOLD analysis project Ga0164292, IMG submission 111486) | Eutrophic lake water microbial communities from Lake Mendota, Wisconsin, USA - GEODES117 metaG | ecosystem: Environmental > Aquatic > Freshwater > Lake | place: USA: Lake Mendota, Wisconsin... | reverse complement strand
TAGTAAGGCTCGCGCAGGTTGACCGCCTCGCCCCAACGCTTTCGCAGGCGGATGTTCAGCACCCCGACCATCACCGACAAGGCCATACCGAAATAGATGTAGCCCTTGGGCACATGGGTCTCGACGCCATCGGCAATCAGCACCACGCCGACCACTAGCAGAAACGACAGCGCCAGCATCTTCAGCGTCGGATGATCACTGACCAGCTTGCCGATCGCCGGCGCAAAGAGCAGCATCATCCCGACCGAGGCGATCACCGCGGCAATCATGACCTCGACCCGGTCGACCATACCGATCGCGGTGATGATCGAGTCGAGCGAAAACACCATGTCGATGATGATGATCTGGACGATCACCGCGCCAAACGACGAAGCGACCGCTTTCGATGTGCTGCCCTCTTCGCCCTCGAGCAGCTGATGGATCTCCATGGTGCTCTTCCAGACCAGGAAGAGGCCGCCCGCGATCAGGATCAGGTCGCGCCCCGACACCTCATGCTCGAGCACCGTGAAGATCGGCGCGGTCAGCCCGATCATCCAGGACAGCGCCAGCAGCAGGCCGATGCGCATGAACATCGCCAGAAACAGGCCGATTCGGCGTGCGACCTCGCGCCGCTCGGGCGGCAGCTTGTCGACCAGAATTGATATGAAAATGATGTTATCGATGCCCAGGACGAGCTCGAGCGCTGTCAGAGTCAGAAAGGCAATCCAGGCCGTAGGGTCGGCCAGCAGTTCCATCATGGTTGGTCTCCGCGAAGGACGCCAGACTAGGGAATTCGTCCGAGAGAAGCAACCCAGGGGTTTTTCGAGGTGTCAGAGGAAGGCGATTTCGGCGCAATGAACGGAAGCGACGCGATGCCGGGATAGACAAAATCTATGTGTCTGTTGCAGCCCACCTGTTGCAGCCCACCGCGCTGATGCCGATCAGGGATGTGTCACAAGCGCCTGGCGGTCGAACGACTGAACACGCCGGCATTCCGTAAACTTCATCGATTGCCCGGAGGCCGACATGCAGGCTGCACCTGTTCTCGAATCTCTCTGGCGTTCGGCATCAATGCCCGAATCGCGACTGGACTCGCTGTCGCTCACCGGCGCGGATCCGGTTCTGCCCTCCTCGTTTGCGGTCGGCACCGCGGCCCAGGCCAGCATGGCCGCCGCTGCGCTGGCCGCGCTCGAAATCGGCTCCCTGCGCGGCGCACCGCCCCAGCAAGTCAGCGTCGACATGCGCGAAGCGGCACTCGAATGCTGCGGCCATTTCACACTCGACGGCCGTGCCCCCGACATCTGGGACAAGATCGCGGGCCTCTACGCCTGCGGGGCGAATGGCGAGCGCGGCTGGGTCAGGCTGCACACCAACTTCGCCCACCATCGCGACGGTGTGCTGACACTGCTCGGACTGCCGACCGGCCCCGGGACTGCGCGCGAGGCGGTGGCGCAGGCGCTGCGCGCCTGGAGCGCGACCGACTTCGAACAGGCGGCCGCCGATGCCAGGCTGGTCGTGGCCGCCGTGCGCAGCTTCGAGGAATGGGACGAGCATCCGCATGCACCGGTCATCGCTGTGCAGCCCCTGGTGTCGATCGAGCGCATCGGCGATGCGTCGCCCCTGGCCTGGCCGGCATTGCCGGTCGGCGCACAAGCGCTGCGGGGGATTCGCGTGCTCGACCTGACCCGCATCCTGGCCGGCCCGGTCTGCGGACGCACGCTGGCCGCCTACGGCGCCGATGTCATGCTGGTGAATTCACCGCATCTGCCGAACATCGAATCGATCGCCGAGACCAGCCGCGGCAAGCTGTCAGTGCACATCGATCTGCGCGAAGCCAGGGGTCTGGCCGACCTGCAACGGCTGGTCCGCGACGCCCATGTCTTCGTCCAGGGGTACCGCCCCGGCGGACTCGACAAGCTCGGCTTCGGCCCAACCGCGCTGGCCCAGGCACGCCCGGGCATCGTCTGCGTGTCGCTCAGCGCCTATGGCGACAGCGGCCCCTGGGCCGGCAAGCGTGGCTTCGACTCGCTGGTTCAAACCGCCACCGGCTTCAATCACGCCGAGGCGCAGGCCGCAGGCAGCATGCAACCGAAAGCCCTGCCGATGCAGGTGCTCGACTATGCGACCGGATTCCTCATGGCCTTCGGTGCGCAGGCAGCGCTGCGCAGGCAATCTCTTGAGGGCGGAAGCTGGCACGTGCGGGTCTGCCTCGCAAGAACTGCTCTCTGGCTCAGGTCCATGGGGCGCGTGGCCGACGGCTTTGCTGCACCTCAGGCCAGCTTCGAAGGCATGACCGAGGAGTACGACAGCGGCTTCGGCAAACTGGTCGCGCTGCGCCACGCGCCAAAGTTCTCGCGCACACCGGCACACTGGCTGCGCCGGTCGATGCCGCCTGGCTCGCACCCGCCTGTCTGGCCTGCGAATTGATACCGCGTCGCCATGGCCTCGATCTGCTGAATCAGGGAGCGGTTTCATCGGTGATGTGACGCCTTGCACGATGAAGCCCGGGTCACCGTACACTTGTCATCAAACAGAAAACGGGAGCCTGCCTCATGACCGAAAACGCGCTGGCGCGCCTTCAATTGCCCCGTCGGGCGCTGGCTCTCGTACTGGCCGGCGGTCGAGGCAGCCGGCTGCAGCAACTCACCGATGTCCGTGCCAAACCGGCGGTCTATTTCGGCGGCAAGTTCAGGATCGTCGACTTTGCAATGTCGAACTGTCTGAATTCCGGCATCCGACGCATGGGCGTGCTCACGCAATACAAGTCGCACAGCCTGCTGCGGCACATCCAGCGGGGCTGGGGTTTCCTGAAGTCCGAGATGAACGAATTCGTCGATCTGCTGCCGGCACAGCAGCGGCTCGAAGAAGCCTCGTGGTATCGGGGCACTGCTGATGCGGTCTACCAGAACCTTGACATCTTTCGAAGCCATCGGCCCGACTTCGTCCTGGTGCTGGCCGGCGATCACATCTACAAGATGGACTACTCGCGCATGCTGGTCGACCATGTCGAGAGCGGGGCACCCTGCACGGTGGGATGCATCGAAGTGCCGATCGCCGAGGCACGTGCCTTCGGCGTGATGAAGGTCGATAACAACAACCGCATCCTCGAATTCACCGAAAAGCCCGCGAATCCCGACCCGATGCCCGGGCGACCCGACGTCGCGCTGGCCAGCATGGGCATCTATCTTTTTGATGCCGAATTCCTCTACGACGAGCTGCCTCGCCATATGAGCGGCGACGCCACGCAGCATGACTTCGGACGCGATGTGATTCCTGCGCTGGTCAAGGCCGGCCGGGCCATGGCCCATCCCTTCGGGCGCAGCTGCGTGGGCACCGAGCCGGGCAAGACGCCCTACTGGCGCGACGTCGGCACACTCGACGCCTACTGGTCGGCCAATATCGATCTCACTGCCACCGACCCCGAACTCAACCTCTATGACCGCGAGTGGCCGATCTGGACCTATCAGGAGCAGCTGCCGCCGGCCAAGTTCGTGCACAACCAGGGCGAGCGACGCGGCAATGCAGTCGAGTCGATGGTCTCGGGCGGCTGCATCGTCTCGGGCTCGCTCGAGCGCTCGCTGCTCTTTTCGAGCTGCCGGGTGCATTCCTATGCCAAGGTCGCCTGGTCGGTGCTGCTGCCCGAGGTCAGAGTCGGGCGCGGCGCACGGCTGACCCGCACGATCGTCGATCGGGGCTGCTCGATTCCGCCAGGACTGGTGGTCGGCGAAGATCCGGTCGCCGATGCCGCTCGCTTCAACCGTACCGAACAGGGCATCACGCTGATCACGAACGACATGCTGGCACGGCTCTGATGGGAAAAACCGCCGCGATCCGGGTACTGCATACCGCCGCCGAGTGCTTCCCGCTGGTCAAGACCGGCGGGCTGGCCGATGTCGTGGCGGCGCTGCCGAAAGCGCTGCGTGCAGCAAAGCTCGATGCGCGGCTGCTGTTGCCCGGGCTGCCTGCGCTGCGCGAGGCCCTGAAGTCGCCGGTCGAGATTGCACAGTGCGGCCCGGCCTTCGGTGCGGCACGGGTGACGCTTTTGCGTGGCCTGCTGCCTGACAGCACCGTGCCGACCTATCTGATCGATGCGCCCTGGCTCTATGCCAGGCCGGGCAATCCCTACCTCGGACCCGACGGCCGGGAGTGGCCCGACAACCTGCAGCGATTTGCGCTGCTTGGCTGGGTGGCCGCCCAGCTTGCGATGGGTGAGCTCGATCCGGCCTGGCGCCCCGATATTGTCCATGCCCACGACTGGCATGCCGCGCTGGCGCCGGTCTACATGGCTGCCCATGCCACGGCCGCCACCGGCGTGGCGCGGGCCCGCAGCGTGCTGACGATTCACAACCTCGCCTACCAGGGGCGCTTTTCAGCCGAACGTTTCGGCGACCTGCAGCTGGCCAGCTGGATGTCCAGCCCCGCCGGCATCGAATTCCATTCCGAGCTGTGCTTTCTAAAAGGCGGCATCCAGTTTGCAGACCGGATCACCACGGTCAGCCCGACCTACGCCCGCGAGATCCTGACGCCTGCCGAAGGCCATCAGCTCGACGGCCTGCTGCGCCACCGTGCCGATCGACTCTCCGGCATCGTCAACGGCATCGACACCGCCATCTGGAACCCGGCGACCGATACCGCGATCGCCGCCCCGTTCGATGCAGGGCACACCGCCGGCAAGGCGCTGTGCAAGCAGGCCCTGCAACGCGAGTTCGGACTGCGCCAGACACCGGGGGCGCCGATTCTGGGTGTCATCAGCCGACTCTCACCGCAAAAAGGGCTCGATCTGCTGCTCTCGGCGCTGCATCAGTGGCTGGGCGCAGGCGGGCAGATGGTAATGCTGGGCAGTGGCGACCCGGCGCTCGAACATGCCTGCCGCGCAACCGCCCAGGCCGCGCCCGACCAGGTCGCGGTCAGCATCGGCTATGACGAGGCGCTCGCCCACCGCATCATCGCCGGCAGCGATCTGATCGGCGTGCCGTCGCGTTTTGAGCCCTGCGGTCTGACCCAGCTCTACGGGCTGCGCTACGGCACGATCCCGCTGGTCCATCAGGTCGGCGGGCTGGCCGACACGGTGGTCGATGCCAGCGAGACCGCGGTTCGCGAGGACCGGGCCACCGGCTTTTCGTATCGGGGAGCGCATCTCGATGAACTCTCCCATGCCCTGCGTCGCGCGATCGACTTGTGGCACAACCCGCCCCTGTGGCAACGGGTGATGCAGCGGGCGATGGCGCAGGACACCTCCTGGCATGCGCCGGCGACCCGCTATGCAGAACTCTACAAAGGTCTGCTCGGTCAGGTCGCCCCGTGAGTCAGCCGATGCCCGCACGGCCAAAACGGCGCGACGCTGATCCGCGCAGCCGCATGATGCTGATGCTGCTCGCCGCCGGCATCGCACTGGCCGCGGGGATTACCTTCTGGCTCTGGCAACCGGCACCGCCCAAGAAAGTCGTGATGTCGACCGGCGCACCGGATGGGGCCTATCAGCTCTATGCCAGCCGCTACCGCGACGCGCTCGCCCGGCAGGGCGTGACGCTCGAGTTGCGGCCCTCCTCGGGCGCAGCCGAAAATCTGCAACGACTGCGTGACCCGAAAGGCGAGGTCCAGATTGCGATCGTGCAAAGCGGGCTGCCCCAGCCGGGCGAGGACACCAGCGGACTGGTCTCGCTTGGGCATCTCTTTTACGAGCCGCTGTGGCTCTTTTCGCGGGGCGACAGACCGATCTCGTCGGTGACCGAACTGCTCGGCAAGCGGATCGCGATCGGTGCGCCAGGCAGCGGCACCCGGGTGGTGGCCAACGCCGCACTGCACCTTTACGGGCTCGATAAACCGCCGACCCTCAGCCTCGAGATCGGCGGATCGGCTGCCGCGCAGGCTTTGCTCGAAGACGCAGTCGATGCCGCATTTTTTGTCGGTGCCCCCGAGTCACCCACGATCGATCGCCTGCTTCGCGACCCAAACGTCAAGGTCGCCAGCTTTCACCGCGCAGACGCCTTCGCGAGGCGGGCCCCTTTCCTGTCGAAGGTGAGTCTTCCGGCAGGGGTGATCGATCCGAAAATCGATTTGCCCGACCGTGACATCGTCCTGGTGGCACCAACTGCCATCCTGCTCGCCCGCGAAGACCTGCATCCTGTCATCGTCGACCTGCTGATCGATGCGGCGCGGGAAGTCCATGGTCAGGGAACCCTGCTCAACGGGCCGGGCGTCTTTCCCAACACGCTGCCAGGCGAGTACGCAACCTCGGAAGATGCCGAACGCTTTTACCGCAACGGCCCCGGATTCCTGCGCCGCTATCTGCCGCTGTGGACCGCGGTCTGGGTGCAACGACTGCTGCTCATCGGACTGCCGCTGCTGGCCATCCTCGGGCCCTTGCTGCGCTTTGCGCCAGCCATCTGGATGTGGCGGATACGGCGGCGCATCTATCGCTGGAACAACGATCTGAAGTTCGTCGAACTCGACATGCTGCAAGGCCACGGCAACCCGGTCGATCACCTCCAACTGCTCAAGGACATCGATCTGAAACTGTTGCACCAGCGTGTGCCCGATGCGGTCAGTCCCGAGCTTTACGTGCTGCGCCAGCATCTGCGGGCGGTGCTTGCCCAGCTCGAAAAACAGATCGAGACCGACGGCCGCCTGCCGGCCGGCTGAGGCATCGCGCGAGGTGGGATCGCGAAGACGCTTGGCTGATCCGCTGCTAGAAGATCCGGTCGTCGCCCGGAATCTGTCGATCGACTTCGGCCAGGCATCGACGCACTTGCGCTGCCGACTCCTCATTGAAGCCCTTGGCGTGCATGCGCAGCATGTAGACCTGCACCGTCGCCAGAAGCACCATCGGATTTTTCGGCAATCGCTCGCGCGCACGATCAATATGCTCAGCCGCATCATCAAATCGCGCCTGATTCAGGCAGTCCATCGCGTCCTGAATGTCGCTCGACAAGGATCGGGGTGAAGCGGGCGCAGCAGTTGCGAAGGCTTCCGGCTTGAGGCCGGCATCCAGAATCACTTTGCGGGCGAGCGCACCCGGGACGCCCGGCGACTTGCGCGCCGCCATCGTCTGGCGAACCAGCGCTTCGGCCTCTTCGTTGAGACCGGCATTGAAGGCTCCCTGTGCCACCAGCAGCGCCACATGTTCGGGCCCCTCGGCCGCAGCCGCCAGCGCCAACGCCTTGCGGGCAAAGGTCTCGGCGGCCGGGCCATCCCCCTTGGCGGCATGGGCCTGTGACAGCACCGCGGCGGCCAGGGCGCCGGCAGTCGAATCGGTGGCCAGCTGCTCATGGGCGGTCGAGACCAGGCGCAGTGCCTTGTCGGACTCACCCTGCGTCACGAACACCTGACCGAGCATGCCGATGTCGAGCGGGCTGCGCGTGAGCGAGGCGCCGTTCTTGCGGATCAGGTCGGTATAGCACTGCTCGGCCACTTCCAAGTCGCCGTGCGCATAGGCAATCTCGCCCAGGGTGCGCATGCGTCGCGAGGTCGCCAGCTGCTTGAGCGCGGCCTGCGCCACCTCGAGTGCCTTGTCGACGCGGCCGTCCTGTTCGTGGATATCAATCAGCAGGTCATAGGCCCCGCCGAAATACGGATGGGCCTTGATCAGGGCCCGTGCCCGTTTGGTCGCAGCGTCGGGTCGACCATCGGCCCGCTCACAATGCGCAAGCGCCAGTTCGGCCCAGGGAAGATCGGTCTTGACCGCCAGGGCCATCTCGCAGACCTCGTGGGCCTGACTGAAACGACCCAGATCGACCAGGGCGTTGGCCTGCCAGCGCAGCAATTCGAGACTCGGCGCACCGGCTTCACGGATGAGGGCCTGAACGCGTTCGAGCAGCGCCTGCGAATCGCCCCGATCGGCAGCCTCGTGCACAGACGCCAGCGCGACTCGCCGGCGCATGGCCTGCTCGATTCGCGGGCCGAGTGCCTCGGCAACCACCGGCTTGAGCACGATGGCATCGGGTTGCCACTCTCTCGTGGCGGCGACCGTCAGCCGGTCGGGGGCGGAGGTGACCAGCACGAATGCGGCTGACGGCTGCAACAGCCGGCGGGTGCGCACATACTCCAGCACCTGGATGCCGTCCATCTGCGACAGGAACTTCATCTCGCACAGGACCAGGCCAAAACGCTCGGCCTCCATCATGCGGATCGCACGGACCGGCTCGGTCGCCATCTGCACGTTGGTCACGCCGATCGAGCTCAGCAGGTCGCGCATCGCCAGTCGCGACGCCGAATGCTCGTCGACGACCAGTGCGCGAACATTGCCATTGGCCCGCGTGGGCAGCGCAGAGGGGCGAACTGGCATCGTGACAGACATGTTTCGAGCTTCGCGGGCAGCCGGCAGCGGCGCGACCATCAACCCACCGACGGACCACTGAGCCGGACAGGCGGCGCGAATCGTGTCTGCAGATCAGCGGATCAGCAATGCGGCGACGAAAAAACCCACCATCATGAAGGTCAGCACCACCTTGGCCAGCGTGCCCAGCAGCAGGCCGATCCAGGTCGACACACCGACCTTCGCCGCGCGGCTGGCATTGCGCACCGCAACCAGTTCGCCGATCGCCGCGCCTGCGAGCGGCATGAAGACCAGACCGAGCAGCCCTGTGAAGACACCCAGCACCGTGCCGATCGCCGCGCCCAGTACCGCCAGGCGGCTTGCGCCCGCCCGCTTGGCACCCAGCATCGCTGCGACATAGTCAGTCGCCCAGGCCAGCAGGGTGAGTACCCCGCAGATCACGACGATCGTGATCGAGACCCGCTCGAAATTGTCGATCCAGGCGCCCAACAGAATGCCGCCGAAGACCAGCACCGAGCCCGGCAACGCGGGCAGGACGGTGCCGGCCACGCCAACCGCGATTAGCACTACCACCAGAATCCAAAGCAGAATATCCATCTCCCAAGGTTATCATCGGTCGACTTCCCTTTGCGATGCGGCGGCGTCGCCGCGCGCCTGCGACAACTTCATGACAACCAACAACAACACCGGCCGCTACACCCTCTACGGCGGCCTCGGCTCGCCCTACTCGATGAAGGTTCGCGCCATCCTGCGCTACCGTCGCCTGCCTCACGACTGGGTGCAGCTTGGCACCGAAGGCACGCCGAATGCGCTCGAGCAGGTAAAAGTCCCGGTCATCCCGGTACTGCGATTTCCGGATGGCAGCCATGGCAACGACTCGACGCCGCTGCTCTACCAGCTCGAACGGCTGCATCCCGGCGAACGTTCGATCGTGCCGACCGACCCGGCACAGGCTTTCCTCGCCATGCTGCTCGAAGACATGGCCGACGAATGGGGCACCAAGGCCATGTTCCTCTATCGCTGGCTGCGACCGCGCGACCAGAAACAGATGAGCGAATGGCTGGCCTTCGATCGGCTGGCCGGTCGCGGCCTCGAATCGATCCTCGACTATGCGACCCGCTTTCGCGACCGCCAGGTCGGCCGCATGGCCCTGGTTGGCTGCACACAGGCCAATGCGCCGCTGGTCGAAACCAGCGCCGACCGCATCATGGCGCTGCTCGAGGCCCACATCACCGAAGAGCGCTATCTCTTCGGCTCGCGCCCGTCGCTGGCCGATTTCAGCTGGCTGGGCCAGCTCTCGCAACTGGCGAGCGACCCCACACCCGCCGAGCATCTGCGCGAAAAATTTCCTTTTCTGTTTCGCTGGCTGATGCAGCTTGATGATGCATCGGGCGTTGAAGGTCAGTGGCGTGCCCCTGATGCACCGCTGCCGCCGGCGATCACCGGTCTGCTCAAGATCGCGGGCGAGGTCTATTTTCCGTTCCTTGAAGCCAACGCGGCCGCGATTGCCGCAGGTGCCAGCACCTTCCGGTTTGAAGCCTGGGGCATGCCCTACGAACAGGGTGTCTTCAAGTACCAGGTGAAATGCCTGACCGACTTGCGGACGGCCTGGCGTGCACTGCCTGCTCTGGCACGCGCGCAACTCGAGGCATCGATGCCGGCCAGCGTCGTGTCGGCCCTGATCAAATGAGGTCAATCCATGACGCTTCTCAATGCGGCCCCGGTTCTTGACGTCGACGCGCTCTATCTGAGCCCCTATGCGCTGTCGGCCTATGTTGCGCTGATCGAAAAGGGCTTCGAGCCGGTGCTCAGGCCGGTCGATCTGGCGGCCGGCGAGCATCATGAGGCCGACTTTGCCAGACGCTCTCTTACCCGTAGGGTGCCGCTGCTCACGCTCGACGGCTTCATGCTCTCGGAGTCATCCGCGATTGCCGAGTACCTCGACGAGTTGCTGCCGGCGCCCGGCCATCCGCCGCTCTATCCGCTCGATCTGCGCGAACGGGCCCGAGCCCGACAGCTGCAGGCCTGGCTGCGCAGTGACCTGATGCCCCTGCGCGCCGAGCGTTCAACCGAGGTGGTCTTTCTCAAACGCCACCTCGGTGCACTGACGCAAGCCGCCGACGATGCCGCCGACCGGCTCTTCGAAGCCGCCGACGCCCTGCTCGCCCATGGCAGCGAGCATCTTTTCGGCGAGTGGTGCATCGCCGATACCGACTTGGCTCTGATGATCAACCGCCTGGCCATTCACGGCGACCCGGTGCCCGACTCCCTGAGGCGATATGCCGCGCGTCAATGGCAGCGCCCCTCGGTTGCGCGCTGGCTGGCCCTCAAGCGCGACGCCTGAACCCGCACGATTTCTCACACACCCGGAGACCCTCATGCTCGACCCGCAAGCAAAAACCCTGCTCGATCTGATCGCCAGCCGCAATATGCCTGCCGTCCATACCCAGGACCCGGTCACCGCCCGCGCGCAATACCGCGAGCGGCGATTCTTCACCCAGCCCGAGGCAAGCCAGGTCGACACGGTTCGCGAACTGAGCGCCGACGGCCCTCACGGCCCGATTCCGCTGCGTCTGTATCGCCCCTTGCCGGCATCGGCCGGCGCGCTGCCGGTACTGGTCTATTTCCATGGCGGCGGCTGGGTGATCGGCGACCTCGACACCCACGATGTGCTGTGCCGCGACCTGGCCCTGAAGTCGGGCTGCACCGTGGTCTCGGTCGACTATCGCCTCGCGCCCGAGTTTCCGTTTCCGGTGCCGGTCGACGATTGCCTGGCCGCCACCCGCTGGGTGCAGCAGCATGCCACTGACCTGAACGTTGACTCGACACGCATCGCCGTCGGTGGCGACAGCGCCGGCGGCAAGCTCGCTGCAGTCATCGCGATTGCCGCACGTAATGCCAAGGATCTCCCGATCAGCTTTCAGCTGCTGATCTACCCGGCCACCGACCAGCGCTTCAATACAAAGTCGTATCAGGTCAACGGCCAGGGCTATCTGCTGACCTCCGACTCGATGACCTACTTCCGCGGTCACTACATCACCGACACCAAACACTATCTCGACTGGCGCGCCTCGCCGCTGCTGGCCGACGACCTCTCGGGCCTGCCGCCCGCGCTGGTGCTGGTGGCCGGCTACGACCCGCTGCGCGACGAGGGTGTGGCCTATGCGCAGCGCCTGAGCGAAGCCGGTAACAAGGCCACGCTGGTGAGCTTCGAGCGCCAGATCCACGGCTTCATCACCATGGGCCGGGTAATCAACGAAGCCAACGAGGCGGTCGAGGTGTGCGCGGCGGCGCTCAAGCGGGCGCTGTCCAAAGGTTGATGCGGGTCAGGCCACCGCGACGGTCACCGGTTACGCCGTGTGACAGCGCTGTCATCTGTCGGCAAAGAAACCGTCACATCCGGACTGCATTCTCCTTGCCGGGACGCCCGACCGGGCGCCATTGGCCACCAGGAGAAGCCTCATGTCGGACTCCCTCGACACCATCGACAATAACTCGGATAACGAACACTTCCAGGACGTCCTCAAACGCACCGTCGCCAGCCCCTCGCGACGCAGCGTGATCCGCGGCGGTCTCGGACTCGCCGCGCTGAGCAGCGTGCCCTTCATGGCCGGCTGCGGCAGCGAGGACGACGCCGCTGTGGCGGCCCCCCTTCCCCCCGCCGGACCGACGCTCGGGTTCACGGCCACCGCCAAGAGCATCGCCGACAGCGTGGTCCTGCCCGCCGGCTACACCTTCACCGTGCTGCACGCCACCGGCGACCGCCTGGTCTCCTCGATCCCGGCCTACAGCAACAAGGGCACCGAGACCGACGACTGGTCGCAGCGCGTCGGTGACCACCACGATGGCATGGACATCTATTTCATCGGCAGCGACGGCAAGTACACGATGATGGACACCGGTCGCGCGGTGCTCGCCGTCAACCACGAGAGCTCGGCCGAC
>Ga0164292_10003874_pt1 | contig 12201 bp, 10 predicted proteins | sample GEODES117metaG_FD_111486 | JGI IMG/M metagenome (GOLD analysis project Ga0164292, IMG submission 111486) | Eutrophic lake water microbial communities from Lake Mendota, Wisconsin, USA - GEODES117 metaG | ecosystem: Environmental > Aquatic > Freshwater > Lake | place: USA: Lake Mendota... | reverse complement strand
GGGAGATTGGGCTAAACAAGAATGCAGATGCTGAAATGTTATATTATTATTTGAGAGATGCACAATTACATCATCCATTTGATAATTCTAAAACTTTTTATAAAGATATTATTAAATTAAAGCCAGCATCTTATTTAAAAATAAATTTGAGTAATTCAAAATTACCAGAGCAAACAAAATATTGGACTATAGATGAGAATAGAAGTAATATATATGATAGTTGGAATCAAAATGATATAGTTGACAAGTTTTACGATCTATTTAAAGAATCAATTCAAAGAAGATTAAGAAGTGATGTTCCTGTTGGAAGTAGTTTAAGTGGTGGTCTTGATTCATCTGCAGTTGTTTGTATGATAAATGAGATCAAGAAAAATACCAATATAAAGCAAGCCACCTTTAGTGCTCGCTTTCCAGGTTTTGCAAAAGATGAAGGCGCTTTTATGAATTCTGTGATCTCTGCTACTAATACTACAGCCCATTTTACTTTCCCAGAAAAAAATGGATTTCTTGAAAGTTTCGATAAAATGTGTTTTCACCAAGATGAACCATTCGGAAGTGCCAGCATTTATGCTCAATATGAAGTTATGCGTTTAGCAAAAGATGCTGGTGTAACAGTATTACTAGATGGTCAAGGAGCAGATGAAATGTTAGGTGGGTATAGTTACTATAGAGATTCGTTGAATGTAAAATTATTTGATAATTTAAATGTAGTTAATCCACTATCCTCAAGTTCAGTATCGACAATGCAGTTGCTAAAGTCTTCTGTAAAACGAAATATACCTGCAGTTTTAAATCTATATCGTAAATTTAAAAGAATTAATAGTGGGACTATATTAAATAGTCCTTATCAAAAAGATTTTATGAATTCTGTTAGCGCACTAAAAAGTGCCTATCCAGTTCATACAAGTTTGTATGGTCATTTAAGACATGATTTATTAGATGGGAATTTAGAGGATCTTTTAAGGTATGCAGATAGGAATAGTATGGCGCATAGTAGAGAAGTTAGATTGCCATTTTTGAGTAGCGAGTTAGTTGAGTTTGTAATGGCATTGCCTGATATATATAAAATCAATGGAGAATGGACTAAATGGGTTCAACGCTTAGCATTCGAAAAAATTATGCCTCAAGAAATTACTTGGAGAAAGGATAAAGTTGGTTATGAGCCCCCTCAAAAAACCTGGATGGAAGATGCTAATATCAAAGAAAGAATCATGAGTAGTAAAAAAACTTTATTTGATAATGGAATAATTACAAAATTTGAGGCCAATAGAGTACCTGACAGCGCTGCTGCTAATTCAAGAGGGGATAATAGTTGGTCTTATCTTATGTCTTCAATTTTATTCACAAAATAGTGAGAGATACTGTTTTAATTATTTCTTGTTCTTTTTTAAATCGTGACCCAAGAGTGTTGCGTCAAATAAAAGTTTTAAGTAACGAGTTTGATATTGTGGCATGTGGTTTATCTAATCCTGATATTGCAGGGGTGCATTATATTAATACACCATTTAAGCCTAAAAATAATCTAAGGCGAAAAATATATGAAGCAATATTAGTATTTCTTAAATTGGATGCATATTTATATGAACGCTCTATTCATGAAAAAAAAATAATTAGTTCTATTTTTAATTCTTTTTCAACAACGAAACCCAAATTTATATTTTGTAATGACATTCAATATTTACATTTATCTGTAAAATTGAAGGAGCTCTGGAATATTAAATTAATAGTAGATTTTCACGAATATGCTCCAACTGAATTGGAGGATATTCTACTTTGGAAATTAAGATTTAAAGGACATTACACTAGGTTATTAAAAAAATTATTACCCAAAGTAGATATAATTACAACTGTTTGTAATGGTATAAAACAAAAGTTTTTTGATGAATTTAAAGTCAATGTTGATATTGTTTTAAATTCTCCAGAATTTATAGATTTAATACCATCAAAAGTAAATGGTAAAAATATTCAACTAGTTCATCATGGTGGTGCTATTCGTTCACGACATTTAGAAATAATGATTGAAATGATGGATTACTTGGATCCAAGATTTGAATTAAATCTTATTCTTATTGAATCAGATGATGGTTATGTAAATGAGTTAAAGCATTTAAGTAAAAATAAAAAGATTAATTTTTTACAAAGTGTACCAACTGAGAAAATATCGGAAACACTAAATCAATTTGATATAGGTTTATTTATTTTACCTCCTGTAAATTTTAATTATAAAATGGCCTTGCCTAACAAATTTTTTGAATTTATACAAGCAAGACTATGTATCGCCATAGGCCCATCTCAAGAAATGAAATTTATAACTAACAAGTATAAACTAGGGATCGTCTCCCCAAATTTTACTGCTAAATCTATGGCCGATTTACTAAATAAGTTATCAATTGATGATATACTAGATTTTAAAAATAATACTCATCAAAATGCCAATGAATTAAGTTTCAATAAATCTGCTAATTTAATTTTGAATCATGCAAAATTAATGAGTATATAACATGAAGAAAAAAATATTAAGTATCATTGGTGCTCGTCCACAATTTATAAAGCATTTTCCTTTAGAACTAGAATTACGAAAGGAAGTTGAATTAATTTCATTACATACTGGTCAACATTACGATGATAAGATGAGTAATGTTTTCTTTGAAGAGTTAGCAATTTCACGCCCCAATTATTTATTAACGCTTTTGAATAGTTCACATGCAGGACAAACTGGTGAAATGTTAGTTGCTATAGAAGAAGTATTAATTAAAGAAAAACCGAACGCAGTGCTTGTTTATGGAGATACAAATTCTACGCTTGCTGGATCACTTGCTGCTGCAAAATTGAATATACCGATAATTCATGTAGAAGCTGGTTTAAGAAGTTTCAATAAACAAATGCCAGAAGAAATCAATAGAATTATAACAGATCACCTGTCTTCACTTTTATTTTGTTCATCAGAAGTTGGAGCAATTAATTTAAAGAAAGAAGGTATCATTAATGGTGTTTTTTTAACTGGTGATTTAATGAAAGATGCACAATATAATATAATGGATAAATTACAAGATGCTATTCCAGGAAATTATATATATGTCACTATTCATAGACCGTATAACACTGATGACATCGATAGATTGTTAAATATTTTATCTACATTAAATCATATTGGTAAAAAAATCATTTTCCCAGTACATCCTAGAACAAGGAAAATGTTAGAAAAATCCAATACCATACTTAATCAATTTAAAAATATAAGTTTTATAAAACCAGTTGGATATATAGATAGTTTAAGATATCAAAATAACGCTGATTGCGTCATTACAGATTCTGGAGGTATACAAAAAGAAGCTTATTGGTTTAAAACAAAATGTATCACATTGAGAAGTGAAACTGAATGGACTGAAACACTAAATGGTGACTGGAACCAATTAATTTTTAATGATCTTAGTCAATTAACACAAGCAATAAATACCTTACCAAATGAAGATCTATATAATAATAATTTATATGGTAATGGGAATGCAGCAGAACAAATTTGTTTAGAAATCAAAAATTATTTAAATATTGGTACAATTTCATGATAGTCATTGTTGATTACAAAACTGGGAATATAGCATCTGTAAAGAATGCAATAGATAAAATTGGTTTTACGTCCACTGTATCCAGTGATCCAAATGTAATTGGTAATGCAACCAAGCTTATATTGCCTGGCGTAGGATCTTTTGGTAACGGAGTTAAAATGATCCAATCATTAGGACTTTGGGATGTATTAAATAAAAAAGTTATAGATGATAAAACACCAATATTAGGTATTTGTTTGGGCGCGCAAATCATGACGAATAGTAGTGAAGAAGATATGATGCATAAAGGATTTGGGTGGGTAAACGCTGAAACTGTTAGATTTAATTTCAATGATAAGACTAGCAAAATGAAAGTTCCAAACATTGGATGGCTAGAAGTTAAACAATGTGGTGATGATAAAATATATCATGGGATAAACGACATTCAAAGTTTTTATTTTTCACACTCATATCATTTTAGTTTTAATGAAGATTCATCAATCAATGGAATGGCTAATTATGGGTATAATTTTCCAGCTTCATTTGTAAAAAATAATATTATAGGTATTCAATTTCATCCAGAAAAAAGTCACTCATTTGGCTTGAACCTAATCAAAAACTTCATTACCAAATATTAACATGACAAATTATAGGACAATACCAATCATATTAATTAAAGGTAATGGTGTATATAAATCTATTAATTTTAAGAAGTTAAATTATATAGGTGATCCATTAAATACAATAAAAATTTTTAACGATAAAGGTGCTGATGAATTAATTATTTTAGATATCAATGCTACAAATAATAATACCGAACCTAACTATGGTTTACTTAGCAACCTTGCATATGAATGTAATATGCCAATTTGTTATGGTGGTGGAATAAAATCTTTAAACCAAATTGAAAAAATATTATCATTAGGATATGAAAAAATTTCGTTAAATACAATAGCATTCCAAAACCCTAAGTTTGTCATGGAAGCGTGTAAAAATTTTGGAAGTTCAACTATTGTTGTTTCAATCGATACAAAAAAATCGATGTTTTCATCCCCTAAAGTTTTCATAAATAGTGGAACTAAATCAACTGGAGTTGACGCAGTTAGTTATGCAAGAGCAATTGAATCACTTGGCGTTGGAGAAATTTTATTAAATTCTATTGATAGAGATGGTACAATGTTAGGATATGATATGAACTTAGTTCAATCAGTTTCAAATGCTGTACAAATACCTGTCATTGCTTGTGGTGGTGCTAATAATTGGGAAAATATAGAAGATGTAACTCAAACCGCAAAAGCTTCAGCAGCAGGTGTTGGAAGTTTTTTTCTTTATCAGAAAAGTCACAGAGCAGTATAAATTTCTTATCAAAGTTTAAAAATAAAAAATAAAAAATAAAAAATAAATAATAAATAATAAATAATAAATAATAAATAATAAATAATAAATAATAAATAATAAATAATAAATAATAAATAATAAATAATAAATAATAAATAATAAATATTAAATATTAAATATGATACATAATCAGCATACATATAAGCAGTGCACTATAAGTGTAATGGATAATAAACAAGATCCAGATATAATTTTTGACAATAATGGGGTATCAAATTATTATTATGAATTTGAAAATTTCAAAAATAGTATTTCATCCGAACTTGAATCTAATCCACAAAAATTTAATGCACTAATTAATACAATCAAAAAAAGCGGGTCAAATAAAAAGTATGATTGTTTAATTGGTGTAAGTGGAGGGTTAGATAGCTCTTATTTAGTTTATTTAGCCAAAGTAAATAATTTAAGACCACTCTTAGTTCATTTTGATTATGGTTGGAATTCTGAAATAGCAATAAAAAACATTGAAAATTTAGTAAAAAAATACAATTATGATTTATATACATACGTAATGGATTGGTCATTAGTCAAAGAATTACAAAGGTCATATTATGAGGCGTCTGTAATTGATTTGGATGTTCCTGCTGATCATCTAATATTTGGTTCATTATTCAAGATTGCAAAAGATAATAATATAAAATATATATTAAATGGTTTTAATTATCAAACAGAACAGATTCTTCCTAAATCTTGGAACTACATCAAAACAGATCTTACCAATATAAAAAATATTTATAAAAAATTTACTAAAAAGACATTAAAAAATATTTATACATATGGCGTTTATGATCAGTTTTATTACAAATTAATGGGCTTTAAAACCGTGTCTTTACTAAATTATTGTAATTATACACAAAAAGATACGATAGATCTATTACAGAACGAATTTGGATGGATTAATTATGAGTGTAAACATTTTGAAAATATTTATACCCGATTTTATCAGGGAGTTGTATTGCCAAGTAAATTTGGCATTGATAAACGTAAAGCGCATCTTTCAAATTTAATTTTTTCCGGTCAAATTACTAAACCAGAAGCACTCAAAATTCTTGAAAGCCCTCCGTATAATGTAAACTTGCAAAATCAAGACCAAAAATACGTTGCTAAAAAATTAGGTTTCACTGATGAAGATTTTGAATTATTATTAAAAGCACCTAATATACCTCATATATTGTACGGAACTGACTTAAATCATCGTAAATTTATTTATCATGTTTTGTCCTTCCCTTTTTCTACTAAATTTAAAAATCAACTAAAACTTAAACTTTTTAGATAATAGTACATTAATTAAAAAATTACCTATATTATTTTAATAATAGATAAAGGATTATATATAAAATGACAAGTAAAAAAAATATCTTAATCATTGCTAATTCACATCTTAATAAAGATCCAAGAATATTAAGACAAGTTAGTGCATTAGAAAATGAGTATCATATTTATACAATAGGCTTCAGCCCTGTTAAAAATGACATTAGTAACTTAGTTGATTTATATAAACAGAATAATATTATTTTAAAATTGTTGAGATTATTTTTTTCATTTACATACCAATTTAATGCATATTCAAAAATTGTTTTAAAACAATATAAAATAAACGAAAAAATTAAAGAAATCAAGTTCCATTTAATTTTATGTAATGATGTAGATACACTTCCACTAGGGTTTAAAATTTCTGAAAATAAGGTTCCAATATGGGTTGATCTTCATGAATACTCTCCAAAAGAATTTGAAAATAATATTTTATGGAGATTGTACTATCAACCTTATAAAACATGGCTATGCTCTACTTATTTGCAAAAAGTTAATCATATTAGTGTTGTTTGTGAAGGAATAGCAAAAGAGTATGAATATAATTTTAAAATTAATACTCATACTATTATTACGAATGCGACATTTTTTAATTCAGAACTAACACCATCTTTACCTAAACAAAAAATTCAAATTATCCATCATGGTGCTGCAATGCCAAATAGGAAAATAGAATCCATGATTGAGATGATGCATTATTTAGATAACAATTATGAACTTTATTTGATGTTAGTCGTTACTGGTTCCGTACAACATGAATACATAAATTCTCTAAAATCAAGAGCACTTGAAATAAGTAAAAATATTTTTTTCTTAGATGCCGTTCCTACAAATCAAATTGCAGCAACAATCAACAAATATGATGTTGGCTTATATATTTTAGAAGCTTCTGGCTTCAATGAACTTTATGCATTACCTAATAAATTTTTTGAGTTTATTCAAGCTAGATTATGTATAGCAGTATCTCCTAATCCTGAAATGGCTTCTATAGTTAAGAAATCAAAATTAGGAATAGTCTCAAAAGATCATCATCCTGAGAATATGGCAAAAGCGATTGCTGAACTTTCAAAAAATGAGATATTTGCATATAAATCAAATGCGCACAAAGAAGCATGGGAATATTCAGCTGAGAAAAATTTACATTTAATGCAGAATATTACAAAATCGGTGATCGAAAAGTTTAACTATTAATTATTAATTATGTGTGGTATTGCTGGTGTTATTTCACTAAATAAAAAAATACATTCTGTTTCTACTGTTAAGAATATGACAAATATCATGCAACACAGAGGCCCAGATGGAGAAGGTTTTTGGACAAGCGAGCAATCTGATATTATTTTTGGACATAGAAGATTATCAATCATTGATCTTAGTGACAACGGAGCACAACCATTAATAAGAAATAACTATGTAATTACTTATAATGGTGAGGTATATAACTACAAAGAGTTAAGAGAACAATTAATTTCCTTTGGTTTTATTTTTAAATCTGCTTGTGACACTGAAGTAATCATAAATGCATATATACATTGGGGAGAGAAATGTGTTGATTATTTTAATGGAATGTGGGCATTTACCATATTTGATCCCATCAAGAATCAAATCTTTTGTTCAAGAGATAGGTATGGAATTAAACCATTTTACTATTTTATAACTAATGATCAATTTTATTTTGCTTCTGAAATTAAAGCTTTTTCTGTCTTAGAAGATTGGAGCCCAAGAGTCAATAAAAATATGGCGTATGATTTCTTATACAATGGATTTGTTAATCACACCAATGAAACATTTTTTGAGAATATATTTGAGATGCGTGGAGGTAACAATCTTATAATTAATTTTGAAAAATCTTCATTTTCTATAAATCAATATTATTTTATAGAAAAGATACAGCCACTTAATGAATTAGTTGATGAAAATATTTTAATTGAGAAATACCGTAATTTATTTGATTCTGCGGTTCAATTAACGCTTAGATCTGATGTAAAATTAGGTTCAGCACTTTCAGGAGGTATAGATAGTAGTAGTTTAGTAGCAAGTATGAATAACGAATTTAAAGATCAAAATTTACCATTTGAACAAGAATGTGTAGCTGCTTGTTTTAATGAAAAAGATATTGATGAGAGTGAATACGTGGATGCAGTTACAAATAAATTAAACATAAATGCACACAAAGTTTACCCAACTTTTTTGCATTTTGAAAATGATTTTGCTAAGTTAATTTGGCATCAAGAAGAGCCATTTCCGACAATGAGTATTTTTGCACAATATTGTGTTTTTGAGGAAGCAGCAAAACAGAATTTAACAGTCATGTTAAACGGACAAGGAGCTGATGAGATTCTAGCGGGATATGATAGCTTTTATAGACCATATTTTACCGCTCTATTCAAGAACAATATTTTCAAAGGCATTTCTACATTATATAATTATTGGAAATTACATTCCAGATTTCCAATACATAATATAATTAAAAATATTTTTAAGAATAAATTTAAAAATAATTACAATAAATATTTTAATACAAATTATTTTAATTTAGTTACACCTTATATTAGACCAATTGATTCGACTATAAGAAATACTTCTTTTAACCATTTAAATGGCTATGGCTTACATAGTTTACTAAGATATGAAGACAGAAATTCAATGACTTTCTCGATTGAATCAAGAGTCCCATTCTTAGATTATCGAGTGGTTGATTTCGGAATTTCGCTCCCAGACAATATTAAAATAAATAATGGAATAAGAAAGTACATTCTTAGGGAATCATTTAAAGATATTTTACCTGAGAATATATATAAACGTTATGATAAATTTGGATTTTTAACACCTCAAGAGGTATGGACAAAATCAAATTCGATATTTTTTAAAGATGAATTAAATAAAGCCATTAAAAATTGTAAATCTATCTTTTCAAATGAAGTTTTAGAAGCTTATGAAAAAAATATTACTAGTAAAGAATATATATATTTTATATGGCGAATAGTTTGTTTTAATAAATGGGTAGAAGTCTATAAAGTTTCACTTTAATGAAAAAATTATTTATCAATGATTTCGCTGATATACCTGTAAGGGTAGTTCTTTGTTTTTTATTCACGTTAACTGTATTTTTCCCCTTTCTACCAGCATTGATAAGTAGCGCTGATACTCAGCCTAATTTATTCATGTTAGCTATTACAGCAATTTTATTATTTTTAATTTCACCTAATTTTTTTGGGGCACATCTGAAGCAAGACTTTACAATATTAGTATATGTATTCGCTTTAATATTAATTTCATTTATAAGTATTTTAATCAATTCGATTTTTTATGATCAAATTGTAATTCTACCCCGTTATATATCTTTTCTACAATTTCTTGCTGCTCTAATTTTTGGATATACCAACTCCTTTTATTTCTTTAAAAAGTATGCTAATTCAATTTTTGTAATATATTTTATTTTCACCATCATTTATTTTGTAACAAATGGACTTATAGAAAATACTTTAATTAAATCAAGATTTTTTAGTGAAGGAAAAGATTTAGCAAGTATGGGAAGAGGTGCCAGAACCTTGAGCCCAGAACCATCTTTCTTTGCTATCCAAATGTTTAATCTATTATTGATATATACCCTTTTGCTAGAGAAAGAGGGCATAAAGAAAGTATTTAATAACAAATTAGTCATATTCATTGTTAGCTTTTGCTTACTGTGTTCACTTAGTGGGTATGGCTTTGCAATTTTTTTTATTATTCTCGCTGCATTTTTTACTAGGTATATTATTGTACTTTTTGGTTTCGCTATTTTTTTCAACTCCCTTATTATAGATCTATTAGATGATTTCTCTAACTTAAGAGGAATAGGACTTATCTTAAAAGTGATCAAAAAAAACCCTTTAATATTAGCTTCTACGGATCTTAGTTTTGCAACTAGATTCAATTCTTTTTTTGCCTACATAGATCGCTTTACAAATAATTTTTTTATAGGTGACGGTTTTTCTTTATTTCAAGGGGGTGGATTTATTAGTATAGTTGCATCTTTAGGTTTGGTTGGATTTTTTATTATTCTATTTCTTTTATTTAAAATATTTAGTACTATTAAAAGTGGAAAGCTTAAATATTTATTGATATTTTGGTTTTTTCTAAATTTATTTTCTGGTCCTATTGGAATTCCCGCATTAGGAATCATTGTTGGCTTGATAATCAGGCCAATTAATAATAACGAAATCAGCAATGTACAAAATGAGTAAAGTTTCAATTCTTTTAGCAGTTTACAATTGCGAAAAGTTTATTGAAGAAGCAATTCAATCAGTCATTGCGCAAGATTTTAATTATTGGGAACTGATCATTGTAAATAACGGTTCTACGGATAATACAATAGGTTTAATAAATAAGTATGTAGCAACAGATCAACGAATTTTAAGTATTTCAATTGATGAAAAAGGGAAATGTAAGGCTTATAATAAAGCATTTGAAATTAGTACAGGTAATATAATTTGTTTTTTTGCTGGAGATGATATTTTAACAAAGGATAGTCTATTAAAAAGATTGAAACCAATAGAGCATGGACAAGCAGATTACACTAGCTGTTTATTACAAACATTTTCGGAATTTGATAAACATGATGGTGTTATTTTTCCCAAACAAATATTCAAACCAAACTATTCTGGGGGGTCAATATTTTTTACAAGAGAACAAGCTAACAAGATATTTCCTATACCTGTGTCTCTTCCAAATGAAGATACATGGACCTCTTTACACTTAAGGGCTTTTGGTAGAAACAAACATATAGCAGAAGTTTTATATCGATATAGAATACATAATTCTAATTCATATGGATATGATTTAGATTTTACAACAAAAAGAGAGAAGTTTTTGCAAAGGATGCAAGCATTTATTTTATTTAAAAATAAATGGACCAACACCTCTAATGAATCTTTTGATAATTATATAAATAGTTTTATTGATGGATTTGAATTATGTAAACAAAAAAATAAATTGAAAATATTATTTGTAAAAGGCTTACCGCTAAAAGACAAGTTGGTGTTATATTTTTATGCTTCACCAGTTATTTATACGTTGCGACATAAATTTTTTAAATTTTTTAGTGGATTTTTCCATTAAATGAAAATGTTAAATTATAACGGAAGGCTATATTTTATTGATTTTTTAAGGGGGGGGGTAGCAATTTTACTAGTATTGACGATACACATATCCCATTTTTATACTCAAATTTTAGATTTAGGTAAATATGGGTATTTGGGTGTACAAATATTTTTTATTTTAAGTGGTTTTGTTCTGCCCTTAAGTATGAATGATAACCATTACAAAATTAATTATTTCTTTAAGTTTCTGCTCAAACGAATCGTAAGATTAGAAATACCCTATTTTTTTGCATTATGTATCGCTTTATTTATTCTTTATCTAAAAAAAGAAGACAATCATTGGGCTAATTTATTTTTATCAAATTTAACCTATACTGCGGGTGTATTAAATATGAAGTGGGTGTCGGGTGCTTTTTGGACGCTGGGTATTGAATTTCAATTTTATATTTTTCTTCTATAATATTTAATTATACTTTTTGTCTCTTATTTTGTAATGGATGGTAGTATATTATTTTATTGGTTCCCTTTTTTCGGATTAGGTTTAATCATATTTAGATATAAATGCCTTAGATTAGATTTTTATACTTTTTGTTTACTTTAATTTTATTCATTTTTATCTTTGTGAAATATGAAACACCATATTTACTAATCCCCATTTTATCTACAGTATTCATATACATCAATTTATATTTTAATTTACAATCTAATTTATATGTCAAATTGTGAAAAATTAGTTAATCTATCTATTTATTTCATTTGTCAATAATTCAAATATTTTTTATTTTTTTTAAATTTACAGGAATAGGTAATTCAGAATATATAACAATTGGTACTTGTATTTTGCTGTCCTATTTTTTTCTTTTTTATTT
>Ga0164292_10003873_pt1 | contig 12202 bp, 7 predicted proteins | sample GEODES117metaG_FD_111486 | JGI IMG/M metagenome (GOLD analysis project Ga0164292, IMG submission 111486) | Eutrophic lake water microbial communities from Lake Mendota, Wisconsin, USA - GEODES117 metaG | ecosystem: Environmental > Aquatic > Freshwater > Lake | place: USA: Lake Mendota, Wisconsin... | reverse complement strand
TTCTCACGTAAAGATGGCCACATCTGGTTGCTGCCTGCAAACGATGACTTCGAACCCATCAACGGAGATAACTGCGAGATCCTCGGTAAAGTCACCGCGGTCTTGCGTTCAGTTCGTTAGTAGCCAGCTCCGTCAAGGCAGCCTGAAACGAAGTCACTCTCATTGGCATCCGAATTCTCTAAGCCAGAAGTGATGCCTACGATCGCCCAGATACCAGTGCAGTACTCCCTCACTGAATCTTCATCACCTTGAATGAACGGCTCCGATTCTGAACCGTCCTCTTCTGGAATCCACGATTGCAGATTGTCAGAGGCCTCTTTAAGCCCTGCATATTCTTGCCCGGTAGCAAGACCTAAGGCGTAGGCCTCGGATGTCACCGATTGAATTGCGGAACAGCCAGTAAGAGTCATCGAAGCAAGAACTGCGAGGGCCAAAATCTTTCTAGTCATCATCTTCTTCGTCTTCGAAATCTGCACGGTTTATTGGAGTTGGCTCCGCGCTACGTGCAGCAGATGGATTTATCTTGAAAGCATGAGGAGGGATCTTCTCGGAAAGATCCATGCGAATCACAATATCCATTGGCAAATTCGCTGACTCGCTATAAGTCTCAACGCGGGCACCTGGGTTTGCTGTAGCTAAAGCTTCCATTCGCTTTGGAACAACGAAGTGCGACTTCATCTTCTCGTGGAAGCCGGCCATCACTTGACCGGGTGCAAGGGATGCCAAACTGAAGGGTGTAACCACTCCATCAAAGGGACCAATCGGTTCTTTAAGGAATGCATCCCAGTCAACGCGCTCTTCCTCTTCTAGGCCTGCTAAATCTGCCTGGATCACATCGAGTACGTTTGTGCGGTTTTCCTTTACAGGTGGACGAGATTTCGTAATTTCTTCGGTTTGGACTTTAAATGTCAATGGGATCAATTGCCGACGTGCAACAAGCTCGAGCGCATCAGTATTTTCAAGTCCCTTACGGAGTTCATTGCGAGGCCCACCAGGTGAGTAAGAAATATCTTGATCCACGCCACTTACAGTCATGCGCTCTAATGGCAGACCAACTTTCTGGGCAATCGCCAAAATCTGAGCTTTAAGCACTTCAGTTCTCCAACCACGCACGGCATATCGCTTCATTGCGTTTCCTTGTAGCTCGTGCATTGAAGAAGCATCGCCTTCTTGCGCCTGAGCGATTCGAAGAGAGAACGGGAACTCATCCTGGTTGAGATCTGAGATATAAGACTTAAACCACTTGTCATTCATTGACCATGGACGGTTAAGTGAATAGCCGATAATTTCAAGCCAATCTTTCACCTGAGGATATAGTGAGGCTAGTCTGACTTCTTCGCGACGAACCTTATCTACACCCTGCGCGACATGACGAAGCTGATGATTGAGAGTCTTAACTTTCCAATCAAATCGACGCCAATCGCGATAGTACAAAACTAATGCAGCTAACAATGTGGAGGTGAAGATCCCGATGAGCCACTGGACAATCTGAGCCGTGGTTACAGCAATCTTTGCAACCCAGCCGTATGGAACGAAATTAATGACGAGCCACCAAATAAGGCCACCAACACCTACTCCCGAGAGTCCAGCCAGAATAGTTGCATGGAAGCGCTTGCGATAGCGAACAAGTTCACCCGGAGTTGGTAATTCAACTGCCGCAACTGTTGTTTCGTATTCGTTCTGCTTATCTAGGATGCGATCAAGTTGCTCATTCATCTTGGAGAGCATCTTCCAAAGGAAGGTTCGGCGATGATGCTCAACCCACACTGCAAATTTTTCTGCAGATTCTTCCTTAAGCGCAATCTCTTCGATGAGAATCTGCGCTTCACGCTCTAATCCAACACGAGCTTCCTGCAGTTCGCGTGCCTTGGCTTCAGCATCTACACGTGCAATCTCGGCCAACTCTTCCGGTGTTGGGCCAGCTGGTACGAATGGTTCGGCAGTAATCGGCGATTCAACAGGTTCATCACCGGGCATTACAAATGATGGATTTGCATTAACAGTGCTGACGGCAGGTGAATCCGCCTCAGGAGCTGGAGTCGTCATATCCGTTGTCGGATTTTCTGGGCCATTCTCTGGCGGCTTAGGACCGTTGTTGATAACCATTAGTTAAACCCCCTAATTCTATTTCTGGGTTGAGGGGCAGAAGCGTCTCCAAGAAGTTCTTTTAATTGAGAATCAATAGCAACAAGTTGCTCAACTTTTTCGTCAAGTTCAGCTCTCCGAGATGCGATGTGCTCAGAATGAATTACAACAAGCTCTTCAGCCTGATTAATATTTTTCCACGTAATCTCAGTGATATCACTCAGATCTGCTAGCGGGCCGGGAACAGGATGGATCTCCTTAGGATCTTGGATTAAGTCTCCGACCTTTGAAAAGATTGGGAATCGGCCATCAAAGTTTTCAACGCCATACTTTTTAAGGTCTCCGCCTTCGAGAAAACCATATACAAGTTGGCGAATATCTGACCACAATCCTGGGCGAGATGCTGTATTGGTACGACGGAATGGAGTTACCAAAGCTTTCTGAGCTTCTTGAATATTTGCATTGATATTTGTCATCGCTTCAAAGAGTGCTTTATCGCGAATATCTGCAGCATCATCCTGGTCGACACCGATTACTAAGCCGCCATCAGGACCAGCAAGTGAATCCGTCAACTTCTTACCAATTCGACGACGTGTCCAAATCCAACACCACTTTGGCATCGCGATAATTTTTTTACCCGCAAAGGCTAGGAAGTCCTTGATTCCTTGCCATTCAGTCCACTTCACCCACTTCAGCTCTTCAGCTGGGACAGGCTCTTCAAATGAGAGCAGGCCGTTTTCACGTTCAAAGACAATTTTCACCATTTCATCAACCCACGCCTCAACGTCAGTATCAGGAATAAAGACGGTATCTGGAATCTCCGCAACCAAACCTTTTTGATGAAGATCAATAGTCGGATCTGCCAAATCGCTAAGCACAGATGCTGCAACACGGCGTGAGAGACCATCGGTAAGAACTGAGTTAACAAATACTCGAGAGAGTTGATATGAGTGCGCGCCTGATTCAGGCGTTGCTAACTCGTCAAATGGACTGCGGGAAATTCCATTCCATAGTCCACCGGTTGCCGCAATATGCATCGAGATAAATTTTGGATAGCGAGCATCTTCCTTTACGAAGCGATCGGCAGATAAAGGCGTCTTTCGGTCTTCAGGTGAAGCGATGACGTGATGATCCCAATGTCCTTTAAAGACCTGCGAATAATCCGTGGACTGTAAATCGGTTGGATGTAATACCAAGTTGATGCGGCGCAGGTTGGTCTTCTTTCCTGCCTCATCATTACTTGTAGCAAGCGGCAATGAGAGTCTGATGTAATCGCTGAGTAAATTGAATTTCTCGTACTCTGTCTCGTCAGGATCGAATGTATTTGAAAGCACTCGAACTGCGAGCAGTCTGACTGTCTTAAAGCGGTTCTTCGCCATCTCTTCAAATGGATCCACTTCAATTCCGACTAGTTCACGATTGTGATCGAGCCCCCACACTGTTCCTCTGATTGTGGGCGGACCGAACTCTTCCTGCTTAATATCTTCAGCAGTCATCCAGACAAAGTTGCCCAATAAGCCATCGCCGATCCACTGCTTTAATTGCTCGTGAACCTTTGAATAGCGAACTTCACTCGGCAGCAAAACTATGCTGATCGAGTTGTTCTCCCACGTATGTGGCATATTTAGTCGTCATCCTCTTCTGAAGTTGTATCCAGTGCCATGATCTCCTTCTGCAATGAATGGAGTGCACGCATGAGCGCTTCACGAATTTCCCACGTCAGATCACGTGGAATTGAATTCTCATTCTCAGATGCGAGACTTTGCTTTGCAAAACGAGCTTCATACTTCGCAACGAAATCTGCAATGTAGGCAGCGACTGTCGCTTTACGTGCTTCAGCACTATCACTGATCGAACCCGCGCGTTTCGAATCTGGTGTTGGCGCATCCTTGAGAGTTCCGGTTAGGATCCATTTCTTCATTGGTGAACTCGGCGAATCAATGTGCGCCAAAGTCTGAAGTCGTGAATACGGTGCCAGTGGATCCAGTGATTGAGAAGCATTACACGCGACAATGCCGAGAGTGATTGAGTAAAGAAGAGCGCCAGGAAAATCTGTCGCTTTGATTACATCTGGTGAGAGTAATGGATGCGGGAAATCAAACCACTTTGATCCTTCGCCAGACCAAACGGAAAGCTTTGGACCCTTGTCGGTGAGAACTTCATCGCTGAGATTCTTATCCGTCTGGAATTGCTTTAATACTTTAGCGACGAAGAATCCCTTCAGGATGTCCTGCTTTGGTTTCTCTGAAGCAGGAATTGACTCATACAAGTAGCGTGGGCGACGATCTTGCAACAGACTTTGGCGAGTTGCAGGACGAGAGCTATGTTCATTCCAATACTTAGATATTGGTTGAATGATCGAATCGAGCACCATTGGTTGGACGCCTTGGTGAACGCTAAAGAAATCGATGCTTTGTGCCGGTGATTGTGCATCAAATGTCTTTCCGCCGACTGCATCTTTGAGTCCCTTTTGAATCAGGAGCTCTTCGACCTTGTTATAAATCGCATGAGTTTGATCAAGCGGGAATGTCGAAACTACAACGCTGGTACTTGGCTTGGAGTCGTGAATCTTTGAAAGCAATCCTTGATTAATAGTGATTAGCGGTGCACCATCGTCGATTGCTTCTCCAAGTTTTGCCAGAAACTTGTTGTGGCGATCCTGAAGAATTGACCTGTCAGGAGCTTTGGATAGATAGGTAGCCAAGTTTTCGTTAATGTAATTAACAAATGGTGTTCCCATTCGCTTCATCCACTTGTATGCACGATCGAGGTACTCATAAGGATTGAGAGCTATATCGAATCGAGCGGCCTGGGCTGTCTGCTGGCTATCTTCCCTAGCTTCTCGGATTGTAGGAACCCAGTCGCGTGAAGTTGAGACTAAAGTCCAGTAATTACGACGATCAAGATCTTCGATAGCAAGTCCACCCATGATGACTTCATCAATTACCACTCGCATTGAGTTGGCACGCTTTTCAGAAGTCACAGAGTTATTTACCAACTCAGCAAATTCGGCTGGATATTCCTTGGTCTCAATGAGCAACTTCTCGTTCTTTGACGGTGAGAATCTCTTAGGTACTGAGACTGAGTCTTCTGTAGACCATGCAGCAAACTCTTCCTTATTGGTCAGAAGTCCCTTATGAACAGCAAGTAAATCATCGCGAAGTGGCTCGATGAAGTTCTCGCTCATATCTGCAAGGAGGGTTGCCACGGTCTGCTTGAGTGAAGCTTCTGCGCGATAGCTAAATGAATCAACTACGCGCTCGAGTGCTGCATCAACTGCAGGATGATCGGCACGAATTTCGTTCTGATTCTTATCCGGTACCTGACCGAGTTCGCCACGGATATATGAAGATAGGTCATTTGCGTACTTGAGCGAAACTTCAGCCTCTGCGCGAAGTTCGTCGGCGACTCCAATGAGCTTATCCCCGAGGCGACGCAAGATTTCAACGGTTACCTTAATGCCTTGCTGTGATGCATAACGTGAAGTTGTAGCAAGTAATTCTATCTTCTTATTCTTAACCCAGGGACGCATCTTCTCGTTACGAGCAAGTGACTCAAGACCGAGATAAGACTCAATGCGAACAGCGAATCCGTTACGAAGATTGTCATCCCACTCAATCAGTGATTGCGCATTGGTTTTCGCGCTTAATCCTTGAGAAGCAAGGCCAAGGACTTCGTTTTTAAACTCTGAGAACAAACTATCGCGAGTTGGTCGAATCGCATCGATTACATCGTTGTGCTCTTCAGTCTCTTCGTTAAGTCCCACTTCATCGATAAAATCAAAGAGATTCTTCTCGGCATAGAATGTAATCCATTCGTCCTCGGTCTTAATTGCAAAACGTGGATCATCGAGTGTGTGTGCAAATAACATGCGATCTATTGCAGATCGGGCAAGACGCTCAGCCGAATAAGCAACAAAACGTTCCTTTCCAAGACCAACACGTCCAAATCCCAAGGCCATAAATGGCGTTGCATCCTTATTTGGCTCCTTCAATCCTGAGCGATCAGGAAGATTGGATTCAAGTGTTGAGTTCGCATAATTTCCGCGAGAGAAAGCTGTGATGCGATCGTTGACCTCTTGATCGGTAATCCATGTTGTAAGGGACGAAGCAACCGCAAGATAGACATCTTCCTGGGTCTCAAATCCACCCTTACCAACCATGAAGTTGTACTTAGCGCCTGTCTTGTAATTTGGATCTCCATAAGGGATGGCAGCACCCATGCGATCAGTCATGCGAATCGTTCCAGCAGCCGGCTTAGACCAGATACCGCTCATTACCTCAGCCATAGCAAATAGAGCGTTACCAGCCAAGAGTTCTGGATCTACTTCAGTAAATACATCCGGCGCATAGAGCATGTTAAAAATTTCATGGACCCAGTTTTGTGAAGGTTCAAGTCCTTTAATCATCTCTGAAATTTCAAGGAACTGTCCAGCGCCAGAACCACCAGCAATTGACGAGATAACAATGATCGTTGGTGATGGTTGGATCTGATCATCTACGCCGAGCTTGCGTGCAAGATTGCGAAGTTCAGCATCTGCTGCACCAGAATTCATTTTGTTCATTTTTTCGCGTAAAGCAGCCTTGACTTGATCGTGAGCAGAAAGAACGAGTACGCGGCCAACACCACGGAACTGTCCCGCTCCTGCAGTGATATCTACATCGACTGTCTCATCACTCGGAATGAACTCCTTAAAGTCTTCTTTATCCTGGCCATCAATAAATGTCATCAGGCGTTGATATGCATCGGTGTACTTTTGTCCCGCCCTCGAAAGTCCCATGTAGTCGGTAGCTGGCAACATCGGTGCCGGAAATCCTGTACCGTCTTGGATGACCGGGCTATCGATATGTAGAAACTGCCATGCTGCGGGCATGCCAGAGTCCCAACCGGCTTGGGTCAGTCTGAGGTCAAGGTTGTTCTTGAGTGCACGGAGAGTTTTTCCTCCGGAACCACCGACACCTACGAGCAGGAACTTGGATAGCATTTTTTAGCCTTTCGATTGTTTTCTGTTTAATTCTTAAATTCTCTTTGGCGGTTGCGAAGAACCCGGACGTGGAGGCGGCGCAGTTGGAGTTGTTGCTCCACTTGGACGACTCGATGTACTTGGTGCAGATGGTGCAGCAGGCGAACTAGGGGGCGTAGAACTTCCAGGACGAACTGTAGAACTACTTCCAGAACCTGGTCGAATCGGCGCAGGACCGCCGGTTCCTGGCCGTGGTGGTGTTCCACCGGGACGACCTGGACCAGCAGGAGGTGGTGGTGGCGGTGGTGTTGAACCCCCACCTTTTCCGCCCTTCTTACCTTTAGGGGTTTTTTCGGGCTTGACGCTTTCATTCTTAACAACATCTGCAAGGCGCGTGACTTCGCGCCACATGCCAGCCTTTGTTGTTACTCCGTTAAACACATCTCTGTATTGATTTGGATTCGCAAGATTATTTCTCTTGAAAACAACAAGCAATCCAGGAATCGGTGTCGACTTCTCAAACTTAAGCAGATCCGCATCACTCACTTGCAACGCCCAGATCTTGCCCATATCCCCAGGGATTGGTGCAAGCTTTCCATTTGAGAAGCGGCGCTTCAATTGTGGTGCAGCATGGGCCAAAGTAATAACGCGTGTGCCTTCGGAAGCTTTTACCTCAAACCAAGGCGCTGCTAGTACAAGTTTTGAAATCTTTGTTCTAAAGGTTCCAACAGAATCATCAAATGTACGAACATCAGGTTGCTCCGGGCGAATCTTAAAGTCTGCACCATCGATGGCAATTGCGTTGCCGTCACGTCCTGTATATCGATCAGCTGGCGTCAACATGACTGGATATGCCGCTCGCTGAACTTGTCGCCCAAACGCGATCTTCGTTGTTAACCATGATATGAAGTAGATAAGCGCCAGTGGTAGTCCAATACCTAGGATTGTGAGAAGGATCGTCAACCATGGTACGAGATCACCACCAGGGCGAGAGGACTCAAACTCAACACGAGCATTTAGCGTAAAACTCTTTCCAGGCTCTGCATCAGAATAATAGGTAACAGGAACTTCTAAGATGACGTCGGCATTCTCATTCACGTCATTTGAGATTGTGAGCGATATCTTTCCATCACTTTCGCCGTCGCGGATTTGGATGCATCCAGTGGCATCCACACCGGAAGTTTTTAGAATATAGGAATCTTCGCGGTTAACAGCATCGCTAATCACTTTGACTTTAGTATTTGGGGCAATACAAACCTTGCCATCTGTACCAACAGGGGCTTTAAAGATCGCAGCCCCCGTTGCGGGTTCATCCGCTTTTTTGAGCTCACTCAACGTGATCGGGCTCGACTTCAGCGATGGGTAGTTTTCCGGAAGACGAACTTCAAGCTTCTGGGACACTGATATCGGAGCAAGCTCAAATCCATCTTTAGTCGTGAGATAAAGCGTTACTCGAATTTCGAGTTCAGACTGACCGGCTGTAGGCGTGAAGTTCTCAAGTTTAAATGAAGATGGTGCGCTCTGAGTTGCTTCAACTGGTGCGCTAAATGAACCGTCACCTGCAATTTGCTGGACGGTAATGGGATGGTTTGGTGCATAAACACCGAGGTTTGCAGGCAATCCATTGCGCTGCAGTATTACTTTTCCTGAAAGTGATCCTGGGCGTCCTGCAATCAGATTATTTCCTGCATCAATAACGATATCTAGCCCTGCGCAAAGATAGAGAACGGCGTCATCATCGCCTGTGAATTTCCATTTACCCACACCTGATTGAGTTGTTCCAACCTTTATCTGCGATGCGCCAGCTGTCTGAAAGACGCTTACTGCCTTGGAAGGACCTGAGGTTACGGTTCCATCCGGATCTTGCAACCTCCATGACGATGATTTTGTGACAATCTGAAAACCACTAATGCCATTCTCAATCTTGAATTCGCTCACATCTCCACGAATGGAAGGAGATTCTGTACAACCTTCAATTTGTGGTGGGAGCTTCAAAAATTCAAAGGCGAGATCTTTCGGATCTTGTGCGACAAAAAGTGCACCCTGCCGATAATTCTTGGGAACTGGATAGGTACCGCAATTTAACTCCGTGTTGTCAAATAACCTTCCGGTTCCTTCGACCATTGGCTGCATATAAGCCATACGAAGCAAATTATACTTTTTTTCATCAGCTGGAAGCGATTCTAGATACTCATCGTTCTTCAGGAGAATGCCAAGTACGGTCACGTTATTTTTACGTAGAACATCAAATCGGTTAGAGCAGAGCTGCTCAATTGCATCCTCCGTGCTACCTACAGTTTCCAAAAGGATTCCACCATCAGTGAGCCAGATCAGAGTGCTGCAGCCATTTGTACGTTCTTGCTGAGCCTTAAGTTCTTCGATCGCACCATTGATACCGATCAGCCAGTTGGTACCTTTGCCCTCATTCCTTACGCGAACTTCCTCTTCTAATCGTCTAGCCTCTGGAACAACTCCCCCAGGATTTAGGGTTGTCCACGATTTCCATACTCCATACTCCTTGGCAAAAAAGGCCACCGAGTAGTTAACCGTTACGTCTTTTCTAAATGATGCCAGCTGGATAAGACTTGAACTGAGAATATCCGCACGCTTGTTCTCGCTGTCAGTACCTTGAAGACTTCCTGACTCATCAATCAGGTAAAAAACGTCAAGGACCTTCTCTTTGCCTTGTGATTGCAAACAGCGTCCAAGGTCAGCAAAAGCACGTTGACCATTTTCTGAAAGTGCGGAATCACTCTGAGTGTTTGGACCATGCTCCGTTGCAAATACTTGACTCGCTCCTGAAAGAATTAAGAAAGCGCTCAGTACAGTCGCTGCAATTTTTTTTAGCGTGATACTCATGATGCCAACTTTTCTGCGATGTCTTTAGCCATCGAACTAATGTGCGGCAGAGCAATTAGGAAAGAGAGTCCCGTGAGAATTCTTAAAATCAAAGAGAACTTCGCATTCTTTTCAAACCAGGCATCCGCACCGGTCTTCTTGCGCTGATCTATCGAATCCCATCCCATCGACAGCGCCACAACGAGAGGTGTCAGGACATACCCGATCAAATGCGACAAAAATGCATTGGCTTGATTACGTGTAAGAAAAGCGATGGTTATGCTGATAACGATTGCAATCGTTGCGACTAGTAGAGGAATGAAGGAAGCCTTCGAGGAGTTCTTAGCCATAACGAGCGCGACTCCCCTCACAGATTCACAGTTCACCCACCCTGAGCGATCACTTAGAAGAGGCTTAGTGTCCTAGAATTCGTTCAAATACGCTAGACCTCAGGTTGAACTCGGAGTGAACTCTCCCCGCCTGACCGGTCACTTGAACTCTCTCAAGAAGTCAGCGCCCTCGGCGCACCACGACTGAAAGAACCCCTTGGCGTTTCGACTCATATCCTTCATCTCATCCTTCATAGCGCTCCATTGCTCATCACTCATCCCACGCAGTGTCGCATCTCGCCCCTCATATTCGCCGACCTTGTGTTGGGCCATCGCCAAGAAGAAACGTGTCTCGGTATGTCCCGTCTCAAGGTTTGGCTCCCAAATCGCAATAGCCTCACCAAGTTTTGCACCAATGCCCAATTTAGAAAGCGCATAATTCGAATCGCAGTTAGCCATCTCCGAAAGAAGTGTTGGCTCATGGAAGGCACTCACTTTGAGTACACCCATGCGATATGGATCGATGCACTTCGACTTAGCCTTCTCATGTCCATCAACCGCAGCCTGACAATTTCCAGCTAACAAGTGCGTCCAGGTATATGAACCTAATGCGTTTGGATTTCCACACATTGCCGACTGAAAAAAACTAGCCAAAGCTTCTTCGGTCTTACCCTCTGATGATTCGCGAATTGCCTGAGTTTGCAATGCAATACCGAGCCTCGAACAATGAAAAACCTGAGGTGGAATACCTGCAGGCAACGCGCGCATGGTCACTGCATCCTGACGCTGGGCGCTACTGAGCGATGAGCCAAACTTCTTCTCAACCAAATCCAGCATTCGATTCGATGCACTTTTCTTGCCGCGGACATGAAATGCGTATGCCGAGACTAGGCAATCATCTATCTCGAAATCATTCTCGGCTCGGCTGTAGAAATCCTCCTCATTTACTTCAAGAATCCGCTGCATATGCCATGAAATATCACCATCGTTAAATGGGAAATCTCGATTCACATCAGCGTAGTGATCTTGATGATTACCCATGCGGGCAAAGACTGTGCCATCTGGGCTTCCTTCGATGATTCCACGAAGTTCTGCATTAATCGCAGGTGCGCCAGCGATATCTCGCGCCAAGTCCTCATGTAACTCAGGACCAAATGCGCCGACTGCCATCGGAGCCAACTCACCTTGACTCGTATATCCAATCCACGCAACAACGTGATACTCACCAGGCAACACATCAACACCGGTGATGTAGTCATCGCTATCGATCGCTGCGAATGCATCTGCGATAAACAAGCGCCCAGAACCATCTCCCGCATCAGCCACTTCGATACTACCTACTCGAACTGGGACCATCTTCTGGGACTCAAATAAGAATTGGAAAGCAGTATTGAAGGTGGCGTAGACCGATGTATCGAAGAAAGAGAAGATTCCATCTTGTACCTTCATATCCCGCGAACGCTCTGATCGAGAGAGATTCCAGACCAAAAAGTCAGAGTCCTGATTTGCTGACATCATCTTTAAATAGTTACTCGGAGCCTTGCCGCACTTCTTGCACGAAGTCGCATCATCACATTCGCTGCATTGCTCAGGAATACGATTTCCCACAAAGACAGCAGCTACTTCAACATTGATCCATGAATTCGCAAGAACCTCAGAGTTTCCGAAGATCGATAGCGCGGGCATTTCCACCGCACCCTTCACAAACCACGCCGGCTGATCTGCAGGAATCTGTGGGGCGTGCATCGAGGCCATAACCTCGTCGACCTTCTTTTTCTTCTTACTGTTATCAAAAAATGCCATGGGCAATTCTTACCTGCCCCGCATGCTTATGTCACGCGTGACCAGTCGAAATCTCACCTGACTGACACTTGTCTCATGCTCTAGCCTTTACCCATGACCTTTCGTACCGTCGCTGCAGCGGCAGGCATCGCATTAGTGCTGATCTACATGATCGGCTCGAGTCTCTGGGTTAACACTGGCGATA
>Ga0164292_10003872_pt1 | contig 12210 bp, 7 predicted proteins | sample GEODES117metaG_FD_111486 | JGI IMG/M metagenome (GOLD analysis project Ga0164292, IMG submission 111486) | Eutrophic lake water microbial communities from Lake Mendota, Wisconsin, USA - GEODES117 metaG | ecosystem: Environmental > Aquatic > Freshwater > Lake | place: USA: Lake Mendota, Wisconsin... | reverse complement strand
ATTAAAGAAACTGCCCTGATACACATCTACTATCGGTTTAGCATAAACATAATTTTCTTCATTGGCTAGATTCAACCATCCCGTGTTCATGGAGATTGGATTTGAGCTTATTGAATTCGAAAAAGTATTCTTATAACCTTTATCTAAATTAACATTTATATCAATTGGAGAGAAGTAAAAAGTTTTATCTAAAGAATTATATATTTCTTTGATAACCTTAGAAGAATCTTGACTGTATTGAAGCAGTGCGCTATCTTCTCTAAGCACTGTCTCCTGCGAAGCCTCAAGGATTACCTTATCGTTCAATGATACTGGCTTGATTTCCGTTATATAATATTGATTATTTGAATCTGTAGTTAAACCAAAATCTTGTCTATCCAAAGAATAAGTGTCTAAGAATGTATCTCTTTTATTTTGATCGAATGGGCTATTGCTTTCTTGTGCTACTTCTTCTCTCTTATAAATGTTTCCAAGATAGTCAGCGTAGCCTCTAATCATTGGAGTTGTTTTTAGTTCGCCTTCTTCAGTAGGCACCCAGACCGGACTCTTGAACGGATAGTTTGGTGTCGATTGAAGATTATTTGTCACGCCCAACACATACGGCAGTGCACTGTAATTAAACGTTGCTGATTCAAAATGATTAGAATAAATAGGTGTTGTAAGTTCTGTCTCTGAATAAGAATTCAAAATTATATTTGGCGAAGAAGGAACAAAGTATTTAGTATCTAACATTGGGAAATAAGATTTACCACCGTAGCTTGGAGAAAAATCAAGCGTAGTGACAGGTTGACCTGGCTCCCTATATATCTCTGCTACTGTAAAAATTGGTTTAGAATCTATTTTAATATTTTCTATAATTAATCTATTAGGAGTTCCACTAGTTGGGATTAGCAAATTCTTTGTTAAATCAGATACGAATATTGTTTCATCTTGTGTTAGATCTGGATCATTATCTTTATTTATTATGATCGAATCTTCGACAACGTTAGAATACTTTATCGCTGGAGTTGAACCGTAAACTGTTGAACCTATTTTGAAGTTTGAATTTATGTAATTAATGTTTGGAGTAGCCAACGCTATGTTTGAATTTACTGCTGGGTTTACGGCTGAAACATTTGATTCATTAAACGTAACTTTATATTGACCAGTGTGAGCCGGAACATATGTTTGGTTACTTGGATCCCATTGAACTTTATTAACTATCTTTACTGAACTTGCCTTCTTGATATCTATAGATGAAGTTCTAGGTGTTGCTAAAGAATTTTCGTATTCATAATTGTAAGTTTTTTCTTTAAAAATTACATTTTGATTTGTTAAACCGTTTGAATCTACAATGGATATATAGTTGTATTCTGGGCTGGCTTGATCATTCTGACCAAAATAATTACGAACAAAAAAATCATTTCTATCGTTATAATTTAAATTAGCAAAAAATACAGATGGGGTTGCGTACTGGTTGTGCACCGGCATCGCGACTTCGTAGACTAGAGCAACTCCTGCGTTAAACGGTGTTGCAGGATCTGGGTTAGCTACATTAGGATCTGGTACTACTTCCGTATACTGTGCCTTATATGTGTACCCAATTTCAATCGGCATATAATAATCGGTTAACGACTCTGTTCTAAATCCTTCTGCGGCGAAGTAGCCCTCAAAAGATATCGTAGCTGAATCTGCTTTTGATATTTCAATACTAAGGTCTTTAAAATCGCCAACACCTGGCTGGAAATAATCGGCTAACGGAGTTGCATTGTCATAGGTGCTCGGGATGTAATCCACGCCCTCATTGTCTAGGCCAGCATAATCCCATATGCTTTCTCCCCAAGTCGCATAACCTAGGTTGAATGGATATTTTTCATTTATATATTTAACGAAATCATAGAAACGATTTTCCGGGACACCGTTATCAGCAATGTACGGAGTCGAAGACTCTATGTCTGTGATTTCTAAAACTTCTGGTGTTGCACCCTGGTAATTTGAATCTGGGGTAGTGCCATAGGCTGTCCAAATATTTAATTCTCTTCTTAAAGTTTTCTTAAATCCATCTAAGCTTACCGATGGGGGGTTTACATAAGTGTCAAGTATTCTGTTTTTAAAAGAAAGATTTTCTTCTAGGTATAATCTTTTTAGACCAACTCTTGCCCCAAATTCATCAAATATGTTGAACAACATAATTGGCTCTTGTGAATAGATAGAACCGTCTATGGTTAGTGTATCAAATTTTTTCAATGTCATTATTTGACTATCTAATAAATTATGATAATAAATATAATCAGTAGATCTTGAAGAGTTAAAATTTTCTAACGAAGATGCTCTAGCTAATTTAATCAAATCGCCAACAAAATTTAAAGAAGCTGCAGGTATATTATACGATACATACCCCCACGCCGGGATATCAATATCAGTTGTGCTAATAAAACTATTTATATTTGAAACATCTAATTGTGTACTAAAGTCATCTAGATAATGACCGACTAAAGCATTAACAAATTTACCACCAACGGTTGTTGGGGTAGCTAGTTCTGGTGTAGCATGCTCGACTGAGTCATCATAGATGTCCATCCATGTAGGAAAGTTTCTTAAAATATTCCTAGCAGAATCAGATATTACTGGAGTTGTAGTATCGTGTATTGCTATGTTGACATACAGCAAAAGGCCGAGTGCTGACAAATCTTCTACGTCAGAAAATACTGTTAATTCTATTTTTATATATGGTTTAGAATTAGTTAAAAATATTGAATTTGAATCAACGTTTAAAGAAGACTTGAGCCAAGGGCCGTTGGCTTTATCCGACTCATATATCTGGAATGTAAATGTCGGCTGCTGATCACCGGGGACGTTGGTGAATCTATGCTTAAAAGATATTATATCAATTCTAGAATTAGTATCAACAAACCTGAGTAGGGATGGGCTTGCTTCGTCCCTAACTACTTCTCCGTAGTTAGTTACGTAAGAAGCTAGTGGATCTATTGGCGTTGAATGGCCAGCTGAATAAGACGGAGAAGACACCTCTGTTCCAACAAAGGTGTAATCTCCGTATTAAGTTTAATCCACTTTTTGATCTATAATATGAATAGTTTTTGTAAAACTTATTGTTGTACAGGTTGATAGAACCAGTTGTCCAAACATTCCCATTTTTATTAAAGTCTCCAGTTTGGAAACCTAATAGGTAGCTTTTCATTACTGATTCCTTTAACTTAATCTAGCCAAATAGAATACTCTGAAGTTACTCCATTTTCTGGGTGCACAAACATTAAATGCTGACAAGGTCTACTCATGGATGAGAAGTACTCTTGGGCATAGGTGTTGTAGCTTTCTGGAGAACCAGAGATTCTTAGCATAGAGCTTCCTATCGTCATCTTAAACTGTTGATGATAATGGCCCATGAAAACATCGTCAAAATGTTCAGGAATTGCTCCGTCTTTCCATCCCATTATTTTTTTATAGTAACCATGAAAAGCATTCGGTGCAGGCATTTGGTCGCCGTGAATTAACAAGCTACTGTAGTTTCCAATTGTGTCAACGGCGTACCAATTTCTCTCGCCTACACCATCTGGAATATTGAAAGTGATTCTTTCATCATCGCCAACAATCAACTCTATAATCTTATAGAGCATTCTATCCATGTTGGTTTCTGGGTCATGTTGTTTGCGTGTTGTTCCACCCACTGCTCCGTGGTTTCCTATCACGCCAGTGATATGCACATGATTGAAGTTTTCCAATGCGGTCTTAACAAAGTTGCCAAGTATTCTTGGCCCATTAACAGCGACTTGTCTATACAGACCCGAATCTATAAGATGGCTTTGTCCAGGGAAAATCTCCTCACCCTCAACTATATCGCCTAACAACCAAATATGAAGATCGTTTACTTCATGATCCATTCTTTGGATTTGTACTATTTCTAATAGCTTTTCTGTATATCTTTCTATTCTTTCCTCTAATACATTTGTATTATAATCAGGTGTTACTTTGCCCATTTGCCAGTCTGCAAAAACTACGACTGCAGTTTCTGGAATTTTTTCTTTATTCTTTTTTAAAGAAGGGGCTTTAATTTCTGGGAATTCAAAGCCGGCAAAAGCATCGTATGCTGCAGCGTAGGCTGCTATCACGACCTCGCTTTGTACATTCTTAAGAGTCTCTACTCTTTTAGCTAGTCTTCTATTTTCTGATCTTAAAAAGTCATTTCTTGAATCAGATATTTCTGACAATAGATCTTCTGACTCTTCTTCTTCTTCGTCTTCTTTTATTTCTACAGCGGCTGATTGTGCGTACATTGAATCTTTTTCGTTAATGTAATCAACAACTTCTTCTTGCGAGATTTCCTCTACAAAAGAAGATTCCCCCAAGATGTCGCCATGGCCTTCGCCAGTAAAAACCACGTTTTTAGCTTGAGCTATATTTGGGGCGCGAACTATATGCTTGTTTGTAACAACAAAAGTCTTTTTCATACCTAACCTATTCTAGGGTTAATAATTGTTAATGCCCATTATAACAGAATTAATAGAAACACTTCCAGCTACAGCGTATATTTTATCGCTAGATGGAGTAAAATCTTTTAATGGAATTTCTTTCCCATCTGCATTAAAAGAGTTTATCGTTACAGACCTTATATAGTCTGAGGACAATTTGATTTGTCTTTCTATTTCAGCTATAGATATAGTGGTCCCAACCGTAGATGAATTTAAGTATCTTCTCACAAATAAAGCAGCTTGGTTTCTGATGCCAGCAGCAAGGCTGTCTGATACAGCTGATGAAAGAGTTATTGTAGCCATAACATTAACCGAAATCTTTTCTGCTACCCTAATATTGAATCTAACCCCAACTGGTTTAACGTTTATTATCGTGTTGTAAACCATTTCTGGCATCATCTTTATTTCAGCTGTTGATTCAGGAACAATAATAACATCACAGGAGCCCAAACCATAAGAAGATTCTCTCAGTCTAACATCTTTGACACCCTTTATTGATAGGGCCGCAAAGCGCACTGCTTCAACTGTACCAGCTGTACGAGACTTTAAGGCTCCTATTATTCTAGTTCTATAGTTGTCGTCAGACTCTGAATTTATGATTGCATAAACTTCTTTTGGGTTATTGCAATAGAGAACAACCCCAGGAGGACTGATAAAATTGTGTCTAGTCAAAGAACCAATCGGGGCAGTATAAGTATTGTCTGTAAAATCTGGTATGACCAAACCATATGCTCTCGTTGTACTCGCCCCTATGGTCACAACGCCGTTAAGCTTAAACTTATACTGCTTTGTGCTAAAATTATCTACGTTAGTATATATGATTGTTCCCTTTGGGATCACAATATCTACGCTATACGGAGTCTGTATATAAAATTCTATATTATAAGATTGTCTTTCAGCTGCGGCATTGTCGGAAATATCTTTTCTTCTGACGTTATACAGGTCGCCAATCAAGTCTAAGTTACGGCCAGAAGCTGTGGATAATCCACCCTGCCTAAGGGTAAAGGAAAGCGAAGAATAAAGATCTGCTATTTCAGAACCCATAGCTTCAGCAAAGGCTCTGGCCACCGAACCGGGTTGCACCGCAGCGATGCCGGCATTTTGTTGCAACGAGTCTAGAATAGAATTAACTATTTGCGATTTGTCTTTTGTGCCGTATATCATTTTATCCTCACAAATTTTGTGTTACAGATAACACAATTGGTTCATTCGTATCAGTAGTTATGTGCACATCAAATCTAATTGAATCTGCGCTGGTCGGGACAGAGGTTATCTCTATGTTCCTACCTTGAAAAATGTTTTCTTTTTCAAGTGCTGCCCTAATTAATCTTTGCCCTAAATCTCCCGTTTCCTTACTTTGTGGCATCCCGTAAAGTATCGACAGATCTGTTCCCAAATTTGGGTATACATAAAAGTCGCCAGGCTCTGTCATCAGTCTAAGGTAGATTTGTTGAACATCATTTTGAGCCCCAGAATTAACTAATGACAAATCTTTATTGCCATTAATCAGCAGATCGCCAGACATCGTTAAAAATAAATCAGACATTTTTATCTTTATCAGCCTTCTCTTTAGCCTGTTGATTCGAATAACCGTTCTTCATTAAATCCACTATATACTCTACGTACTCAGCGGAATTATCCTTTAGAATATTGTCTAAGAAAACAATCTGGTCAGGGTTTAAACCTTCCATCGAAAATGCGGAAGTATAATTCTGCCCAGTTTCAGGTTGCTGTTGACTAAAACCGTACTCTTCGTTAATAGTAATAGGCTTTTGTTCTTCTTTCTTATCTATATCTTTAAGTTTAGCCAGATAATGATATGCGCTATTCTGGGCCATGTGTATGGTTTTTGGGTCTACCTTTACCAAGGTGGGCTGAGAATAGTCTGATGCTGAATAATTAAAGTTAAATTCATTCCACCTTAACCCGTCTTCAGCGCAGAAAAATCTTACCTTCTCCGCAAAGAATGATATCGTTCTACTGGAAGCACTGATAACTATGCCAACCCCCGGGGCGGCGAATATCTCTACATCACCCTCATCATTCAATCTTAAGAATGAATTTGTGTCAGGATGATTTAACCCAACTTCTCTTTGCGAGAATTGGTTTCTTCTGCTAAGCTCAGCCCCTACAGGGAAATTTGCAGCTGGTTGACTTGCGTTTTGTTTTTTTGTGTTATCCATTTTATCTCGCCATAAACTTTGGTATTCCAGTATTAACTACATAGTTACTCGAATAATTAGATCCTAAATTGCTTTCCTCAAAATAGCTTACAACATACGCCTTGTTCTCATTGTCGTCCCTAAAGCCTACCAGGCAACGTGTACCTGGTTCTGGTGAAACATTTTGAACACCCATTATAGCAGGGCACGGGACTGAACTTATTATGTTACCAACTTGGCCAGAATATGCGTCGTCCAATATGATTGTCGCCATATTACTTTTTTTGTCAAACTGCATGATGACACCAGGCCTTGTTTTGGCTTGACGCATTCTTGATAAATCAATTTGATTTTGTATTTTATTATCAAATTTTGGGTAATTAGTTGCCATATAAATTCCTCACTTTAACCACTTGTCTGAAGACGTTGCGTCTCTTGATGCAGTGAATACTCCATCTTTCCAAATGCCGTACTGCTCACCTAGATAAACCTCTTCGTTTACCCAAGCTTCTATTTTTGTTTTATCAGCGTGCTCTTCGTCCGCGAACTTATACCAGGCTGTAGAATCTTTTGGCACTGTTTTTAATATCCAAGCTTTTAAGGTTTCAACATCTCCGCCTGCTCTTACGTAAACAGTTTTAGCTTTTTGGAAATCAACACTTGTCATCCAACTATTTTTTAAAAAAATTTCACCCCAGGCAAAGAAAACAGACTTGAATCTTGTATCGCCGGAAGTGACTTCTTTTGCATAATTCCTTTGGCTTATTTTAGACCTTAACATTCTAACCTGGTTTACTGGTATCCATAATTGATCTGAAGAACCAGCATAGAACTCTGCACTCCCTTGCGATCTAGACCTAGAATTTATTAATGCCTGTATTTCATCTCCGGTTAGATTTGTCAGCTCAGCTTTATCTTTTAGAACTAATTGCCACATTTTAACAGTAGATTCAAATGGTAGCTGTAGATCTATTATTAAATCTCTACTCCATGATTCTTTAGTGCCTATTTGAAAAAGGCCAACAAAAGAATCACTGTTAACTACCCTTGGTCTCCAGCTTGATTCTCTAAATGATATCGCTGTAAAAACGGCTGCCATTTCTGAAGAAAAATTTCCATATTCTTTTAGTACGGTATAAACTTCAACATCTGTCATTTTACTTTGATCAGTATAAACCTTGGTTAAATTTGAAGTGTTCACACTTAGCGGTGCACTGTCGGGTCTTGTGCTAGAAGATGCCCCGCTAGATGTATTGGTGTCAGTTTTACTATACACTGCAGATAGTGCACCATTTTCACCCACATATATTCCACCTCTTTGCGGAGAAAAACTCATATGTATATGATCTGAATGAGAATCGGAATCAAGTATTATTTTTACAAACTTTAAATTTGGATACCTTTGAGATAATTTACTAATAGTTCCATTGCTTTTGCCGTTGGCATATTCTTGCCCAACCCAACTATTTACCATTATAAAATCTGGCAGTATGTGTTGTGGTGCAGTGCTTAATTTTAGTAACAAATTTTCAAAATGAACCTTATAGGGTTCAACTCCAGAATGCAATGGTCTCACTGTTTGGCCAGATGTTGTTATTGAATTAAAATCAAAAGCTCTACCAAATGCATGATCGGTTATGCTTTTGCCAGAAACTAGTTCAGTTAAGTTTGCTCCTTGGTCCGATGAATCTGAAGCTCTAGCCGTACCAAAACCACCAATAATTTTTAAAGAGTCGCCTCCGGTATCACTTGACAAGTATATTAAACACTCAGTCAAAGCTGCTGAAACATAAGCTCTTTGAGGCTTTGCCTTTATTATGTCTTCTGGTACTTGTTGGATCTTACCAGATCCCTCTATGCCAGGAAATATTGTTGTCGAATTATACGTTAAGTCAGTAAGACTATCTGTTATATCAAATTGAAAACCTTGGGTTAATACTCCGGAATCAGTTATGCTAGCTGAAGATTTTAAAATACTTCCTCTTGAAATATAATATTTAATTTCTTGCTCTGTCAAATTAGAAGACAAGGCTATAGGCATATAGCCGGAGCTAACTGCCCCCGTTGCTGATGAACCATCTTGCCCTGAATGACCACCCCCGGAACCATCTTGCCTGTATCTACTTTCTATTAAATTTTGAAAATCTGGTATGATACCTGCGTTATAACTCCTGCCTAAACTACTAGATGCAATTATGCTTAACGCTGCTTCATTTCCGTTTTTTCATAACTGGGTTTCCTTCAGCGTCAACTTCATTAGCAGAAGGTATTTGCAAATCAGAATCCTCAGAACCCAATATCGAACTGCTCAAACTCGAAAGACTTTCTCTGGTCATATTCAACCTATACATATTGGCATAAACGCCACTTGCCAAAAGATCTTTACCACTTGCCGCTGAAACTAGGTCAGTTGAACTTAGTGTTTGACCAGCATAACCCCTTTGAGCTGTAGTTGTTCCTATTATATTTTTCCCATTTTTTGGGACTATATTGTCAGCTATTGCATTTGCAAAGGTTTCTGAATTTTGTAAACTGTCAATAGATATATCAAAATAGGACATTTTATTTAACCTCTTTTTATCATTTGATCAGAACTATTTATAACCGATTCGGACTCAGTCAATAAATCTTTTGTATAAACTGTTGTCCCATAATTTCTAGTAATTAATTCCCAGTTAAGCGTCACCGGAGTTCCATCTTCATAGTACTCATCCCATAGCATAATAGGCCATTTAGATGCATTGCCGTAAAGTTCATATAGCTTAAGAACTTCTATCAATGCGTAGAATGTTCTCACTCGTTCTTCGCCTCTCGGTTCGCCCTCGGACAGCAGGTCCGTATAATCGTTATCGTTCCAACCTGTAACTAAACCAGACTGACCTGGTATATTACTCAATTCATATGCGGTGCTAAATATGTATGGGAAATTAATATAGAATGGTTCTTTTGAATCAAAGAATGCACTTTTAAAATTAGCTCTAATTAAGTCAGAGTTAAAGTCATTATCTTTCATAAAAGTAAAGACAGTAGACTTGTACTTTGCCATGGCCCCTGATGGTACGTTGTAAAAAATTGTACCCAAAGTTCTTTGGTATCTTTCTTTCAAGAATTTGATTCTGTTATCATTGCCGTTTGGTTCAAAATCATTTTCGTTTTCAAACTTATCTGGAGCGGTCCTTGACTGTTTTATTCTTACAACAAATGTTTTATTTTCTAAAACAGTTTTTACAAATTCTGTTGCAAGCATTCCTGGGCTGCCAAAGTCTTCAATTACTAAATCATTTTCAATACGTTCAGAACTATATTTTGTTTCTTTTTCATTGTCCAAATTAAATATTAATTTATTGTCTATTGGAGTTATAGTATTTTCCAAATTGCTATCATAATAATTTGCTACTGGACCGTATAAATCTATTGATGATTGGCTTGGGACTATCTCATATGTGACATAATTAACTATGCTTGAATTAAAGTTTGGGTCAATCACAGCAGATGATAGTACATTGAACGTTCCATCAAATGGATAACCTAAATTTGTTACAGTTATTTTATCGCCAACTGCAAGTTCATTATTAATTATTCTAGCTGGAATCAAATTATTTTCTATTGCCCTAGGTATAGGATAACCGTACGCATCTTTTAAGACTTCACCTTGGTCATCATAGCTATAGCCACCAGTGACTAATGTAGCATAATATTTTCCATTTATTAATCTTATATTTTTTCCTATTACATAACCATTTTTAGAAGTTTCCGTAAATCCTACTTGAACTTTTTCCGAAACGTTTATTCCATCTAAACGAAGTGTAAATTTGACATTAGGGTTTAGAACATCCTTAACGTGTATTGTGTCACCGTCAGTTACGCCTGAATTTTGGAATCCAGTTCCCTTATCTAAGGTGCATAAAACTTTAAAGAACGGTTCAAAGCCGGTCTTATCTGGTCCTAGTCCAGCTAACCCTAACACTTGAGCATGCACTAATGCATTTTCATAGCTTGCATATCTAACAAAGTTAGCTGTTTCTTTTTCGCTCCAACCAAGACTCTTCATTAAATCGTTAGTTCTGATATACTGATACCCATCGGCCGAACGAGTTTTTGTTCTTACGCCAAGTATCCCTGGCAATAAGCTTATGGAATGATATCTGCCCACAACCATGCCCTGGTTATAAGAAAGACCAGCTTCCATTGGTTGACCATTTCTCGTTAAGTACTGCACATAACATCCGTGCTGATCCAACAAATTATTCCTAACCCATTTCCAAGCTTTCCAGGCCAAAGGCCCTAACAGCAAGCCAGCTGTAGCTATGATTGGGGCAGCACCAACTCCAGCAATTGTCCCAGCCGCTACCGTAGTTGCAGCAGAAGCAACGCCGTAACCAGCTGAACCAACAGCCACAGCTAGGCCAGCCGTCCCAGATATTACCCCAGCAATTGCCGCACCATTTACCTGACCATTGTTCCCATTCCTATTTGCTAGTGCTCTTATTTCTTCTGATAAACCTGAATTTGTAAAACCAGAAGCCGTAACATTAGCTACAACATCTTTAATCAAAGCTGAAGATCCGCCAGTAAATTGCATGCCACCTATCAATTGAGGTGTTAAAGAATTACCAAGAGCGTCTAAAGATATTTCTCCACCCATAGTTATGCCAGTGTTGCCAGCTCTTAATGAATCCAAATATATTCTAGTATCGTTTCTTACTGTTTGAACATTCATCCAAGAATGCAACCAGGAAGTCATAAACCATTTTGCAGGATCGTTAACAGTCACAAGAGCATTTGGAGTTATCGAAGTAATGAAACCAAGCTCTGAAGTAAAGTGATGGACGACTTGTTCTACCTCAAACATGCCGTACATTCTTTCGTAAATATCAGCAAGGTAAACTAAGTCATGAGGCCTTATATCTGCATTGCCCATGATAATTATTTCTCCGCTGTATATATCTTTTACGGATTCCCTTAGATGACTGAGTGCAATTCTTTTTGCGCTTAACTCATCTGGTGCCCCAGTCACGTTCTTAGATATTCCTCTTCCAGTTTCAAACGGATGCAATAGCGGATGCAAGAATCCAAAGAAGCCACTGCCAACTACATTGTCAAAATAAATTCCAGTTTCTACAGTATTCTCAACTTGCCTATCTGCAGGTGCGCCCTTATCTAGTGATACGGTTACTGGGTACTTGCCATCTGACACTGCTGTTATCGTTGTGGCCACACCCGAATTTTCTTGAATTTGATTTGACAATATATGGGAGAACGAACTTAGATAATGTATTCTTTGAAATGGCTCCCTAATCTCCACCACTGGTTCTGCGTATTCTCTCGTGAACGGATTGTCTACAGCCCTTAGGAGTGATCCTGGTCTTCCTAGTTGGTAGTATATAGAGTCGTTTAAAGCTTTATTGAGAATATTTGCTTGTCTTGCAAGTACCGTACTTTGAGAAAGACCATATCCAGTTTGGAGCATGTTGAGCCTGAACACGTTAAATAGCGCAGACAAACTGTCCGTAACTGCGTTGAAGACTTGCCCAATGCTCTTGTCGTAAAAATCTCCCAAACTATTTAGTGATCTACTAGCT
>Ga0164292_10003871_pt1 | contig 12211 bp, 16 predicted proteins | sample GEODES117metaG_FD_111486 | JGI IMG/M metagenome (GOLD analysis project Ga0164292, IMG submission 111486) | Eutrophic lake water microbial communities from Lake Mendota, Wisconsin, USA - GEODES117 metaG | ecosystem: Environmental > Aquatic > Freshwater > Lake | place: USA: Lake Mendota... | reverse complement strand
TCGGCAAGCATGGCCTGGCTTGCCGAAACGGTTGGCCTGGAGTGCCAGCTGCTCGCCGGGGGCTACAAGACCTACCGGCGCTGGGCATTGACCAGCTTCGAACAACCACGCCAGCTGATCGTGCTCGGCGGCCGCACCGGTGTCGGCAAGACGGACCTGCTACTGGCGTTGCAGGACAGGGGCAGCAAGGTGCTGGACCTCGAGGGTTTGGCCAACCACCGGGGCAGCAGCTTTGGCGGTCTGGGTCAGCCACCCCAACCCAGCAGCGAACACTATGAAAACCGCATCGCCGACGTGCTCTGGCGCTGCCAAGCAGATCAACCGATCTGGCTGGAAGCCGAAAGCGCCCAGGTGGGGCGGTGCCGGATTCCCGCGGGCCTCTGGCAGCAGATGGAACAGGCGGACGTGGTCGAACTGCAACGGGCAGGCAGCGAACGGGTGCGGCGGCTGGTTGCGGTCTATGGCGCGCAGCCCCAGGACGCCTTGCGCGGCGCCACAGAACGCATCGCCCGACGCCTAGGACCGCAACGCACAGCCCTGGCCCTGGCAGCTATCGAAGCTGGTGACATGGCCACGGCCTGTGAGCAGATGCTCGACTACTACGACCGTTGCTACGACCATGAGTTGTCACGCCGCCCCCGCAAGCCGGTGTTGCAACTCCAGGGCAGCGACCGATCCGACGACGACCTGGCCCAGAGCCTTGCCCATTGGCAACGCACGCGCCTGGGCGTCCATGCTGCCGTTACCCTCGCCTAACATCAGCCTTTGCCGGAAGACCATGGGCGCCGCCATCCAGTTTTTTCGCGGCGTCGATGAGCCCGTGATCCCCGATATCCGTCTGACACGCTCCCGGGATGGCCGCACGGGACAGGCACTGTTCGTGTTCGAAGACCCCGAAGCTCTGGCTCCGGAAACCATGGGTGACATCACTGGCATGTTCATGGTCGACGAGGAAGGCTCCCTCGTGACCCGTGAAGTCAAAGCGCGCTTTGTCAACGGCAAGGCCAGTGCCCTTGAGTGCACCTACACCTGGAAGAACACTGAGGATTTCGAGCGATTTATGCGCTTTGCCCAACGCTATGCCGAAAGCCATGACTTGGGCTTCAGCGGACGCGAGGAGGGGGGCCAGGAGGCTTGAAATTCGGCCAGTGGCTCGGGCTGATCGCGCTGATCACCGCGCTGGTGTTGCTCTGGCACCTGCGTGAAAGCCTGATTCACCTGTTTGCGGCCGTGGTGCTTGCCATGGCCCTTTGCAACCTGGTGGGCTGGGTGCGGCAGCGGCTCGGCTGTCCCAGACCGGTGGCCATGCTGCTCAGCCTGGCTCTGTTGGGCGTGTTGCTGGCAATCGTGGCCACGGCGGTGATACCTCCCTTTGTCGGCCAATTCGCACAACTGTTGAGCAAATTGCCCCAAGCCGCCCAGACGCTGATGGAGCTGGTGCGCGGCGCCATGGTCAGCGTCAGCCAGATGCTTTACGGCCACAGCGATGCGGCCCTGAGCTGGTTCAGGCAGGGTCTGCAGACGCCGCCGCAGGGCCTGGGAAGTGGTGCCGCCAGGTTGCTCGATTGGGCAGAAAACCTTGGCACAGGATTGATTCAGACGTTGTTTGTGCTTGCCGTGGCGCTGATGATCACCACCCAACCACAGGCTTACCGCGAAGTGGCGGTGTTGCTGGTGCCATCGTTCTATCGGCGCCGCTTTCGGCAGGTGTTGATCGCCTGTGGGCAGGCCCTGAGTGCCTGGATGCTGGGTGTGGCAGTCAGTTCCTTGTGTGTGGGCACCCTGGCGGCCATCGGGTTGTCCTTGCTGGGTGTGAAGCTCGTGGCTGCCAATGCGGTGCTGGCCGGCCTTCTGAATGTGATTCCCAACCTGGGACCGACGCTCAGCACGATCTTTCCGATGTCGGTCGCCCTGTTGGAAAGCCCCTGGAAATCCCTGGCGGTGCTCGGTCTTTACATCGCCGTCCAGAACCTCGAAAGCTACGTCATCACCCCCTCGGTGATGCATCATCAATTGCGGCTGTTGCCAGGGCTGACCCTGACCGCCCAGTTGGTGTTCACGGTGCTGTTCGGCCCGCTCGGATTGCTGCTTGCTTTACCCCTTGGTGTCTGTGTTCAGGTGATCGTGCGCGAGGTGCTGATTCACGACATTCTTGACCCCTGGAAACGGACGCGCCAGGCAACATGAACGCCCGCACTGTGCTGGGGGCCCTGGCCCTGATTGTGCTGGCTTTGTTGACCTGGGAGCTGCGCTGGGTCCTGCTGGTGCTGTTCGGATCGATTGTCCTGGCCGTGGCGCTCGATGTACCGATCTCGCTGTTGCGGCGTGTACTGCCGTTGAATCGCCCAACGGCATTGTTGCTGGTGCTGCTGGTGTTGGTGCTGGCCGGAGGGCTCCTGGCCCAGCAGCTGCTGCCAGAGTTGATCGATCAGGTCCAGCAACTGGGTGAACTGCTCCCCCAACTGGTCCGTTTGTTTGAGCAGCTCACCCGCCAGATCACCTGGTTGCCGGATGTTGAGCGCAGTCTGGTCGATGGTTCGCTGTGGCAACGGCTGCAACCGCTGGGTGGTCAGCTGTTGGGATTTGCCGGGGGCGCTGCCAGCACCACGGTGCAGTTGTTGCTGATGGTGCTGCTGGCGGTGTTGCTGGCCCTCGATCCGCGTGCTCACCAGCGCCTTCTGGTGGGCATCACCCCTCGCTTCTATCGCAGCGAGATGCAACGTCTGCTGGGTCACAGCCGCGCAGCGCTGGGAGGTTGGTTAGCGGGAATGACCATTTCGGCAGTGAGCGTGTTTCTTCTGACCTGGGCAGGACTGGCCCTGTTGCGGATCCCCCTGGCCCTGCTCAGTGCCCTGGTCTGCGGTCTGTTGACCTTTGTGCCGACGATCGGTCCGAGCGCAGCCACCTTGCTACCGCTGGCGGTCGCCCTGCTGGTGTCGCCGGCGGCTGTGCTTCAGGTGCTGGTGCTGCGCCTGGCCCTTCAGAACGTGGAGGCCTTTTTGATCACCCCACTGTTGCTCAGTCAGACCGTGAATCTGCTGCCCACCGTTGCCCTGATGGCCCAGCTGTCTTTGGGGGCCTTGCTAGGCCTGCCGGGGGTGCTGCTGGCCTTGCCACTGGTCGTGGTGCTGCAGGTGATCTGCCAGCAGGTGGTGGTCCGAGATGTGATGGACCGCTGGGTCTGAACGGGGTTCAGGACGGCCTGGCCCGACGAACCAACGTCGGCAGAAGAATCAGGACCACAACGGCTAAGGGATGGTTCCAGACAGCTGCCGCCAGGCTCGTCAGGGTGAAGTGGTCGCGCAACAGCTGCAGCTCCGTGCGCAGATCCCAAATTGCAAGAACTCCCAGCAACACAGCAGCCGCTGGAAACGGTGACGACCCTGAATCTCCAGGAGATCGGTGCGGTCGCCCCACCTAACGGCGCGCAAAGACGGGCAACAGCGTCGGCGCGACGCCGATGCTGCTCCAGCTGCCGACGGCGATGCCCACTGTCAGCGCAACGGCAAACCAGAAGAGGGTGCTGCCGCCAAAGAAGATCAGGGCTAGCAGGGGCAGCAACGTGGTCAGGCTGGTGTAGAGCGAGCGGGTCAGGGTGGCATCGACGGCGACATCAACCTGATCCACCACCGGCAATGCCGCCAGGGTGGTCTGTTGTTCACGGATCCGGTCAAACACCACGACCGTGTCTGTGACGGAATAACCCGCGACGGTGATCAACGACACGGCGAACAGCGAGTCGACCTCCACCCCTCGCAAGAGGCCAAGCCAGGCAAACACGCCACAGGTGATCAGGACATCATGGGCAAGGCAGACCAACGCCAGAGCGGCATAGACCCGGTCATAGCGAAAGGTGATGTAGGCGGCGATGGCAGCAAAGCTCACCAACAGAGACACAAGGCTGCCGCGCAACAACTGATCACCGAGTGTGGGGCCAATGGTGTTCACGGCAGTGCCCGCCGGGTTGAGTGGTCCAAGAACCGAGCCAAGCGTTGAGGTCACCCGGTTGGCTTGTTCAGGGGTCAACTCGGGCAGGCGAATGAGCAGAGACCGCCCCCCATCGAGGAGTTGCACCTGGGCAGTCTCCAGGCTGGGAAGGGGTGCGCTCTGCGGCTCCACGGTGGCACTGTTGAGCTGGCGCAGTCGCTCCTGAATTTGATTGGCCGTCACAGAGGAGCAGTCAGCGGTGCAGAGCCGCTCCAGCTGGATCTGGGTGCCACCGGTGAAGTCCAGACCGGGTTTCAGCGGCAGACCGATGGTTGGTGACAGCCAGCAGAGCACCATGCCCACCAGACTCAGCAGGCAGGCCAGGGCCGAACCCCACCACGCCACAGTGCGGTAGCGGCTGATGCGAAAACGGACTGGCGGCATCTCGACAGTGCTCATCAGGAAGACCTGGCAGGCAATTGCTGCATGGATAGAAAATTGGCTGGGCGCCGCAGGGACGGATAGGCCATCAACACCCGAAGGATCGTCCGCGTGCAGGTCAGCGCGGTGAACAGGCTGAGCACCAGACCAATGGCCAGGGTCACAGCAAAGCCCTTGACCAGACCCGTTCCCAGGGCAAACAGCGCAATGCAACTGATCAGACCGGTGACATGGCCGTCAAGAATCGAGGACAAAGCCAGAGAGAAGCCGGTCTCGATCGAGCGAATCAAGGTGTTGCCACTGCGCAGCTCTTCCTTGATCCGTTCGAAGATCAGGACGTTGGCATCCACCGCCATGCCGATCGACAAGATGAACCCTGCGATCCCAGGCAGGGTGAGCGTCACCGGAATCAAGGCATACACCGCCAGGTTGAACAGTGCATAAAGGCTCAGTGAAAGGACCGCCACCAGCCCCGGAAGGCGATAGACGACGATCATGAACACTCCAACAAGGGCCAGGCCGGTGAGACCGGCAGCCAGGCTGGTGCGAATGTTCTCAGCCCCCAGAGAGGGGCCGACCGTGCGCACTTCAATAATCTTGACCGGCAGTGGCAGTGAGCCGCCGCGCAACTGAACCTCAAGATCCCGCGCTTCATCAGCAGTGAAATTGCCGGTGATCGTTGCACCACCGCCGGAAATGCCAGCGGCTTTGAACTCGGGGCCAACGCTGGCTTCGCTGATCGAACGTCCATCAAGAACGATCCCAAGCAGACGACCAGTACCGGCGATGGAGCGGGTTAGGTCAGCGAATTTCTCTCCGCCCTCACGGCTGAAGCTCAAGGTGACATCCCAGGCACTGCCGGACTGCTGCTGCTGACGTCCGGCACTGACCAGATCCCGACCACTGAGATCGGACGGTTCATACAGGGCGACAATGCGTTGGTTGACAACCCCAAGCAACAGCTCAAGTTGCTGCTGCTCACTGCTACCGGCCGGCACGTTCACGCCAAGTTGGGTGAGCGCACGCGCCAGTTCTTCGGCCTTGATTTCAGGTTGGGGTGCCTTGCTCTGCTGATCCAGGCCTGAGGACGTTGGCTCACTGTTCGCAGACGATGGGCCCTTGAGTCGGTTCAACACCGCTGTGGCCTGGCGCTTGAGTTGCAGCAGGCCCTGCATCTCCTGCTCAGTCCCTGGCCGTTGGGCTTTGAATTCAAGCAATGCCGTGCTGCCCAGGACATTGGCCGCCCGAGTCGGATCCTGCTCGCCGGGCAATTGCAACACGAGCTGGTCGTTGCCAACGGTCTGCAGCGTTGATTCAGCAACCCCGAGTCCGTTGATGCGGCGTTCCAGGACCTCCTTCACTGCCTCAAGTTGCTCGGGCTGCACACTTCGCACAGCCCCTGCGGGCAAGACCTGCAACATCAGCTGACTACCGCCCCGCAGGTCTAGACCAAGCTTGAGGGGGAAGCTGAACAACAACGCTGCCGCGGCGATCGCCAACGCCAAAATCAGCGCGATCCAACCCTGCTGACGGGCCATCGTCAGACCTGTCCCGATTGAAGAGCGCGGGCAGCCTCGACGATCTGATGGGGCTGAATGATCGTGAGGTTCTCGAGGGTGCCGTTGTAAGGGGTCGGAATGTCCTGGGAGGACAAACGCACGGGCCTGGCGTCGAGATCGTCGAAGCACTGCTCCGTGATCAAGGCCAGCAATTCCGCACCAATACCACCAGTCTTCATGCACTCTTCGACAACGATGACTTTATGGGTCTTGCGGATCGAATTTCGAACCGTCTCCATATCAAAGGGCTTGAGGCTGATCAGGTCGATCAATTCAACATCGATGCCTTCCTGGGTCAGCTGCTCCACCGCCTTGAGGCAATGATGACGCATTCGCGAATAGGTCAGAATCGTGACATCACCGCCCTCGCGCACGATCTCGGCGCGGTCAAGGGCGCAAACGTAATCGCCTTCAGGGATGTCCTCACTGAGGTTGTACAGGAGGACGTGCTCAAAGAAGAGAACTGGATTGTTATCGCGAATCGCTGCTTTCATCAATCCCTTGGCATTCGTTGGTGTGCTGACAGCAACGATCTTGATACCAGGAACGGCATGAAAATAGGCTTCAAGCCTCTGGCTATGCTCGGCACCGAGTTGACGGCCCACTCCACCCGGACCGCGCACAACGGCCGGAATCGTGAAATTGCCGCCGCTGGTGTAACGCAGCATCCCCATATTGTTGGAGATTTGATTGAAGGCCAATAACAGGAAGCCCATGTTCATGCCTTCGACGATCGGTCGCAGACCGGTCATCGCCGCGCCGACTGCCATACCGGTGAAGGCATTTTCAGCGATTGGTGTGTCCAGCACCCGCAACTCGCCGTATTTCTCGCAGAGATCTTTGGTGACCTTGTAGGAACCCCCGTAATGGCCGACGTCCTCGCCCATCACGCACACATGGGGATCTCGGGCCATCTCTTCATCGATGGCTTCTCGCAGGGCGTTGAACAGCAGGGTTTCTGCCACGGTGACGTCGTCAGTCCGGCTCTGGCCGGTTGCGGTCCCCCGCTGACGGAGGCGAGAGCCAACCTATCTCAACCGCCTGCGGCCAGGGTCGCCAGCAGCAGCACCGACAGCAGCATGGCTGGCAACAACAGCGTGACCAGCAGACCCAGGTCGTGGAGCGTCATGGGACGACCCTAGGCCGATTGATCATCGTTGGTGGCACGCGTCACGGTCTGAACAACGGATCGCACGAACACAAGCCCCAGACCCAGTCCGATGAAACCGAAGCTGAAGGTCGCCAGGAAGGACATCCCGACGATCAGGGTCTTGACTGCGGTGGCGATGCTCTGTGCCACCTGTGAGCTGTAGTGCGGCGGGTGCAGGGCGTAATACAGAGTCAGCCGTCGGCTCAGCCCCAGGCAAATCCAGGCCAGCAGGCCGGCGGTCAGGGCTCCCGACAGGAAGCTGAGCGGACCCTTGCGGGGGGCGGGGGTGGCGTCTTGGCTATTCATCAGGGTTCCACACTGACACCGACCGGGCGGGTGCCGCACACCCAGCTGTCAAAACCGATCCTCTGCAGCGGCTCGGCCAATGCAGCAGCGGCCTCGGCGGCCAGTTCGCGACTGCTGAACAGCGCAAACAGACTGGGTCCCGAACCACTCATCGCCAGCGCCAGGGGCTGGCCGGCCTGTCGCAACAGGTCCAGGCCGGCTGCCACAACAGGGACATCAGGCTCGACCACCGCCTGCAGGTCATTGCGCAGGGCAGGCCAGGGGACCTGGCCCAGCAGGGCTTGCACCAGCTGGCTGCGCCTGAGGTCCTGGCGACGGTCAGCGAATGCGGGCTCATCCTTTAGATAGGTCTGACCCCTCAGTTCACGGCAGCGTCCATAGGCCCATGGGGTGCTGACACTGACCAAGGGATGCTTGATCAGCAACACCCCCAGCGCCTCGACTGACGACGCAGCAAGCGGCTCCAGACGTTCACCCCGGCCGAAGCAGAGCTGACAGCCACCAGAAAGGCAGAACGGCATGTCAGAGCCCAGTTCGGCGGCAAGATCCGCCAGGGCCGAGGGGGTGAGGCCCAGGCCCCAGAGCTGATTGAGACCGAACAGGGCCGCAGCACCATCACTGGACCCCCCAGCGAGGCCAGCACCGATGGGAATGCGTTTGTTCAATCTGATCTGTGCGCCCAGCTCGGGCAGGCCGACGCGGCTACGCAACAGCTCTGCCGCCCTGACGATCAGATTGCTGCTGTCGGTGGCCAGCTCGGCGCGATCACAGCTCAGTTGAATCTGGCCATCGGCAGTGGGTGTGAACACCAGCTGATCGACCAGATCGATCGATTGCATCACCATCGCCAGCTCATGAAAGCCGTCGCCCCGTAGACCCAGCACCTCGAGATGGAGGTTGATCTTGGCCGGAGCATGCACCACCAGATCAGCCATTGGCCCCAGCTCCTGCATCACGCTGTTGTGCCCGATTCAAACCCGCCGCCAGCGCAACCCAGGCCGCGGGCGGCAGCTCCTGCGGCCGCTGTTGCAGGCTGATCCCGGCAGCAGCAGCCCATGCAGCCAGTTCCGGTTCGTTGAGCAAGCCGCTGAGGGTGTTGCGCAGCATCTTGCGCCTGGACGCAAAGGTGCGCCGCAGCAAGCTCTCGACAGTGCGGGCGATGCCTGACTCCAGACGGTCAACCGGAGGCAACGGTTCGAGCGCGATCACCTCAGAGTGAACCTTGGGAGGCGGGTCAAAACACCGGGGTGGCACCGGGCACACCAAGCTGCAGCGACAGAGCAGCTGCATCCGCACACTGAGTGCCGAGTAGCAGCTGCTGCCGGCCCGAGCCCGAATGCGTTCACCGACCTCCCGTTGCACCAACAGCACCAGGCGGGTGTAGGGGTCGACCAGCGGACGGTCGAGCCGGCCTACCAGAACCTCAAGCAATGGGCCAGTGATGTTGTAAGGGATGTTGGCGACGACCTTGTTCGCCGGGGGCAGGTCGAGCCGCAGAACGTCACCACTGAGCAGGTGGAAACGGGGCTCGCCCGCAAAGCGGCGCCTCAGACCGCTGACCAGATCCCGATCCAGTTCGATCGCATGCACGGCCAGCGCCGGCGAGGCCAGCAGCTCGGCCGTCAAGGCACCCCGGCCCGGACCCACCTCAAGCACCCTGTCACCGGGTCCAAGCGCCGCAGCGGCAACGATCGAGGACAGCACCTGCTGATCGATCAGCCAATGCTGGCCAAACCGCTTGCGCGTCCTGTGGAATGAAAAGTCTTCGCTCAGACCACACCGCCCTGCTGTCGTCATCGCTAGACAGACAACCAACAGGTTCTATCAGTGCTGAGGATTTCCCATGCCGCGTCGCCACAGGTCTGCCCTGCTGCTGTTGCTGATTTCCCTGGTGATGGCAACGGCCGAGCGGGCTGAAGCAGGGACCGCCATTGGCGAATCGATCTGGGATCGCAACAATGCTCGCGATCGGGCCCTGCAATCGGTGCCAGCGGGTGCCCAGATCGGCAGCACCTCCTGCCAGACGGTCGAGGTTGGAACCGGCAACTACCACTACATCTGCCGGATCACCTACACCGATCCAGCGCCGCAGACGCCGACGACCAATCGTTGAGACGGATCCAACGGATGGGTCTGCGCTCCGGTGGCAGGGACACCAGCGCCGCGACCAGCTCCAGCCGATCGCACTGATGCAAGGGCTGCTCGGCCAACCAGCACAGGCAACTCCGTGCCAGCCGCTGACGTTTGGCCAGGCGCAACGCCGCCACACCGCCGCCATCACGCCCCAGGGAGGACCTTCCCTTGACCTCCACCACCAGCAACCGCTGCGGTTTGCAGAGGACAAGGTCCAGCTCACCCCAACGGCATCGCCAGTTGCGATCGAGCAGTCGCCAGCCGCGCTGTTGCAACAGACGCAGCACCCGTTGTTCAGCCCATCGGCCGAGGGTGGCTGTGGTGTGCATCATCAAGGACAGCGGTGGCAGGTCGCTGCCTAGGGTTCCCACAGCTGCTTCACCGGCCATGAACGTCAGGCTCAGACGCGGTCTGCCAGCGCTTTGCACGCTTCTGGCCGTCGGCACCCTGTTGGTGTTCACCTGCATGGCACGGATGACGCCCGTCTGGGCGGCTGTTGACGTGGCCAAACAGGTGTTGATCGGTGCCGACTACAGCCAGCAGGATCTCCGAGGTGCAACCTTCAACCTGGCCAACCTGCGAGACGCCAGCTTTCGGGGATCCGATCTACAGGGGGCCAGCCTGTTTGGCGCCAAACTGCAGGATGCGGACCTGAGCGACACCAACCTGCGCGAGGCGACGCTGGATTCCGCCGTGTTGACCGGCACCGATCTGCGGAATGCCGTACTCGAGGACGCTTTTGCCTTCAACACCAAATTCAACGCTGTGCTGATCGACGGTGCGGACTTCACCAACGTGCCGTTGCGCGCCGATGCGCTCAAGGCACTGTGCAGCGCAGCCCAGGGAACCAATCCGGTCACCGGACGCAACACCCGCGACACCCTGGGGTGCCCCTGAGATGGGATTGGACGCGCGCAGCCGCGAACGGCTGGAACAACTGGGTCGGCGCCTTCCCCAGCCCCTGCCGCAGCCCGATGGGGCCGCAGACACCGCACCGACGTCGGGGGGGCACAAGGGCCCTCGTCACCGGCTCGAAACCGAAACGGACCCCCAGGAACTGTTCCGCGAACTGATGCAGGCCAGCCCCGACGGCCAGGTGCCCGCGCACCTGTTGCAACGGCTGCGCGACCTGGAACAACGCCGTTCGACGATCACGCTGCCTGCGGCTAGCGCAGCGGCAACAACGGCAGGGCCCGTCTCCAAGCGACGCCTACGCCCCGGGGGCGAACAGGATCCCTTGTACGTGAGCTTCGAACAGATGCTGCTGGAAGACGAGAGCCTGTGACGAGGCGTCCGCCGGTGGTGGCGTTGTGGCTGCTGGGGCTGCTGGCCCTGGCGCCGCTGAACCGGGCAGGCGCCGAGGAACTCAGCGACAAGGAAGCCTTCATGCTGATGTTCGGCAAGGGCAATGGCGCCATGCGTGTCCTGTGTGCCCTGCAGCGCGACGGGGTGATCGACGCGGCCAGCCGTCGCCGCTGGCTGAACAGACTGGAAACGCTGCTTCAGGAACCCGGTGACACCCCGACCGATCGCCGCAACACCCGCATCGGCATGGCCTTTGCCGATCGTCGCAGCAGTCTCTGTCCCCAGCGCTTGATGGGACAGCCCGATCCGTAGGCTGTGAATACTGTGCAGTCAGCCTGACCGCGGCCAGCCCCATGACCCTTCGCATCGGCATCAACGGCTTCGGCCGCATCGGTCGTCTCGCCTTTCGCCGTGCCATCAGCCTGGCGGACGTACAGGTGGTGGCGATCAACGATCTGATCGATGTGGACTATCTGGCCTACATGCTCCGCTACGACTCAACCCACGGCCGTTTTGACGGCGACGTGCGGGTGGAGGGCGGGCAGCTCGTGGTCAACGGCCACCGCATCCGCATTACCGCCGAACGGGACCCGGGCACCTTGGCCTGGGGCGACGTCGGGGCTGATTATGTGCTCGAAAGCACCGGCTTTTTCCTGACGGATGAGGCGGCCCTGGCCCACCTGAAGGCCGGCGCCAAACGGGTGGTGATGTCGGCGCCATCCAAGGACGACACCCCGATGTTTGTGATGGGCGTCAACCACCGCAGCTACGCAGGCCAGACAATCGTCTCGAACGCCAGCTGCACCACCAATTGCCTTGCACCGCTGGCCAAGGTGGTGCATGACAATTTTGGCATCGTCAGCGGTCTGATGACCACGGTGCATGCCACCACGGCCACCCAGAAAACCGTTGATGGGCCTTCGATCAAGGACTGGCGTGGCGGCCGTGGTGCAGGTCAGAACATCATTCCCAGCTCCACCGGTGCAGCCAAGGCCGTCGGCCGGGTGATCCCCGAACTGAACGGCAAACTGACCGGCATGGCCTTCCGGGTGCCGACCCCAGACGTGTCGGTGGTTGATCTCACCGTCAATCTGGCGCAAGCAACCAGTTATGACGCCATCAAAGAGGCGATGAAAGCGGCCGCCGCAGGCGACTTGGCGGGCATCCTTGGATATACCGAAGATGAGGTCGTGTCCAGTGATTTCCTTGGTGAGAGCTGCACCTCGGTATTCGATGCCCGTGCCGGAATCGCCCTCAGTGACACGTTTGTAAAGCTGGTGTCCTGGTATGACAACGAGTGGGGCTATTCCTGCAAATGCATTGATCTGATGCGTCATATGGATCAGTCCAATCCTCTTTGATGGTTTGTCTTGCGGAAGGACGCCCCACC
>Ga0164292_10003870_pt1 | contig 12212 bp, 17 predicted proteins | sample GEODES117metaG_FD_111486 | JGI IMG/M metagenome (GOLD analysis project Ga0164292, IMG submission 111486) | Eutrophic lake water microbial communities from Lake Mendota, Wisconsin, USA - GEODES117 metaG | ecosystem: Environmental > Aquatic > Freshwater > Lake | place: USA: Lake Mendota... | reverse complement strand
GTGATAAATCATTTAGATTAAATACAATTTCAAATACAGAATTACAAAAATGGTCAATTGCACAAGATAAAGTAAATGTTATAAAACAACAAAAAGATAATATTAAACCATTTGAAGAATTATTCTTAGGGGTAGGTGCAGATGTTTTAGAATTCGTAAGTTCAGTATTAACTGTTCATCCTGACAAAGCAATTAGGTCAATGAAAGAAAAATTAAAATCAGTTGCATCGCAAGTTAGAAGTGGTGGAGACCCATCAAAAGTTCAAAAATTAAAACAAGAATTAAGTAGATTAAATGCTTTGGGTGGTATTGATAAGATAGTTGCAACCGAAGGATTAGTATTCTTTTATAATGGAAAAACATATAAACTTACAGGTTCATTTGCACCTCTAAATCAAATTTTAGGTATTTTTTACGAATAATTTTGATATATATAGTATAAAGAAACAGTTATAAAAGTATAGAAATATGGCAAAAAGAAAAAGTTTTGATGAGAAATCAAAAGGGATGCACAAATCTCGTAAACTTATCATAGACACGGTTTTTGGAAGAACGGATAATAATCAAACTCATTTTGGATATGAAGGTGAGGTTGAAGAAACGAGAGAGGTTGGTGAAAGATGGACTGACAAAGAAGGAAAAGAGTGGGAACAAAAAGAAGGATTTAAAGTTGCAGTCACTCAAATGGACGATGTAAGACAATTTTTACAAAAGTTGAGTACATGTTCATCAGAAGATTGTAAAACAGAATCATATAGTAATGCAGACAAAAAACTAATTCGTAAAACAGGAATGTGTATTGTTTGTCTTGCAAAGTTTGAACATGGTTTAAAAGAAGATGGAACATATCCATTCTATGAAGATTATAAGATAACAAGAAACAAACTTGCTTATGTTAGAGAATTAAAGGATAGATATGAAGAAGCTTTAAGTGGTATTAGAAAACAAATGGAAATTATCACCGAAGATGGTAGAACTGAAACTTGGACATGGGAAGTAGATATTGAAAAAGTAAAAACAGATTTGAAAAAAGACATCGATGGAGCGTATGAAGCCATTGAATTATTAATAGAAAGAAAAAGGTTATTAGAAGAAAAATTGGTTGAGTTAAATCATCCAGAATTAATTAAAAAATAAAAATTATGAAAAAATTATTGAATTTTAAAAACATTGCAATTGCAGCTTTAATCATTTTTATATTATTACAATGGTTTAACCCAGGTGATATTCTACCTGGTAAAAAAGTTTATATTGAAGGTAAAGCATACGAAGTTATCAAACATGAAATTGATACAATTGATATTGTAAAAACAAAAGTAGTAACTAAAAAGGGTGAAGATATTTATCACGAAACAATCGTTGAAAAAGAAGTACAGGTACAAGTTCCTGCAATAGTAGATACTATGGCTTTATTAAAAGATTACTATTCAAAGGTATTATACAAAGATACATTGGTTTTGCCTGATTCATTGGGAACTGTTTCTATTTTGGACACAATCACGCAAAACAAAATATTGGGTAGAACATTTAATGCAAGTGTTAAACAAAGAACTATAAAAGAAACTATGATTGTTAAAGAATTACCAAAAACACAAGTATACTATGGTTTAACTGGTGGATTTAACAAAGAAGATGTGGTTTCAAATGTTGGTGCAGGATTACTTATAAAAACTAAAAAAGATAAAATCTATAATTTAGGTATTGGTGTTGCTAATAGAGTATCCGATGGAACCAATGGAACATTATCTCCATATATTGGTGGTGGTGTTTATTGGAAGATTAAATTCAAAAAATAATGGGAGTTCAAGGGCAACCTAAGAAAACCTTAAAAGAGATAATTGCTGAAGAATATCGCAAGTGTGCGTTAGACCCAATTTACTTTATGAAGAAGTATTGTGTCATTCAGCATCCGGTGAGAGGAAAAATACCCTTTCACCTTTATCCATTCCAGGAAAATTGTTTAACAGACTTTAAAGATAATCGTTTTAACATTATTCTTAAATCTCGTCAGTTGGGTCTATCGACCTTATCTGCGGGATACATTTTATGGAAGATGTTATTCAATCAAGACTTCAATGCGTTGGTAATCGCAACGAAAGTGACCGTAGCTAAGAATCTGGTAGAGAAGGTAAGAGTTATGCACGACTTACTTCCTATTTGGTTAAGAGATGGGGGTAGTAGTTCGGTGGAAGATAACAAACTTTCTCTTAAATTAAAAAATGGTTCACAAGTAAAAGCAATTGCAAGTTCTCCGGACGCAGGTCGTTCTGAAGCCCTATCCCTATTAGTTGTGGATGAGGCAGCATTCATTAGAGATATTGATGAGATTTGGTTATCAGCACAATCAACCCTATCAACGGGTGGTGCTGCAATCGTATTATCTACTCCAAATGGTATTGGTAACTGGTTTCATAAAATGTGGGTAGACGGAGAAAGTGGACAAAACGGATTTAATAATATCAATCTACATTGGACAGTTCATCCAGAAAGAAATCAATCATGGAGAGACGAACAAACTCGTATCTTAGGAATTAAAGGTGCAGCACAAGAATGTGATTGTGACTTTGTTGGTTCGGGAGATACGGTATTTGAACCGGCATTATTGACATGGTATAAAGATACATATGTGATGGAACCTGCACAAAAAAGAGGATTTGATAATAATCTTTGGGTATGGGAACATCCAAATTACAATAGAGCATATATGGTATGTGCGGACGTTGCACGTGGTGACGGAGCTGACTATTCTACTGCACAAGTTATAGACATCGAAGATAGTTCACAAGTTGCAGAATATAGAGGTAAAATTGACACAAAAGATTTTGGAAACTTCTTAACTGCATTGGCAACCGAATATAATAACGCACTTTTAGTAGTAGAGAACTCAAATGTAGGTTGGGCATGTATTCAACAAATTATCAATAGAGGATATCAAAATCTATTCTATATGAGTAATGATTTGAAATATATCGATACCGAAAGACAAATGTCAAACAAATATTATAGAGATGAAAGACAAATGGTTGCAGGATTTTCAACAACCAGTAAAACTCGTCCACTTATCATCTCAGCATTAGACACATATATGAATGAAAAAGATATTCTAATTCGTTCAAGTAGATTAATAGATGAGATGTTTACATTTATTTGGCAGAGTGGTAGAGCAGAAGCAATGAAAGGATATAATGATGACCTTATTATGGCGTTAGGTATTGGACTTTGGGTGCGTAATACTGCATTAAGATTAAAACAAGAAGGTATAGATTTGACAAAGCAAATGTTAAACTCAGCACAAATAAATAAATACGAAGGAATTATATCAACCGGCCATTTATCTAAAAACCCATATGAAATGGATTTGGGTAAAGGTCAGACGGAAAACTTAACATGGTTACTTAAATAATTTTTTTATATTTATATGTTGAAACTCTTATAAATGAATGAAGATTTAAATAAATGGTTTAAAGAAAAATGGGTAAACATCGGAAAAAAAGTCGATGGTAAACACCCACCATGTGGAACTTCAGGAGAAAAAAAGGGTTATGCAAAATGTGTTCCTGCTGCAAAAGCTGCCGGAATGAGTAAAAAAGAAAAAGAAAGTGCAACTCGTAGAAAGAGAGCTGCGCAAAACGATGCGGGAAGAGGCGGTAAAAATAGTAGTGGACAAGGTAAAACACCAATATATGTTTCAACAAAACCAAAAAATGAAACTATGAACATAGAAGAAAAACTAAATTTATTTTTAGAAAAGAATTGCCCAACCGACCCAGGTAAGTGGTCTGCAAGCAAATCAGCTGCAAAATCTAAATTTGATGTATACCCATCAGCTTACGCAAATGGATGGGCAGCAAAAAACTACAAATCAAAAGGTGGTGGATGGAAAACTTGTAATGAGGGAGAAGTCAGTGCACTTTGTGAAGATTGTTGGGATGGATATAAAGCCGTTGGTGGAAAAATGAAAGATGGTAAGATGGTACCAAATTGTGTACCTGTAAGTGAAGATATTGATAGTGATGATGATGTAAATTATGGTTTAGTTGAACCTGAAGAATATGATGTAGAAGATGAGGATATGGAAGATTTCATTTCATTTATGAGAACATACTCTAAGGATTTAAGTGAAGCAAATTGTAATTGTGTTTATGAAGCAGAATATCAAGGTAGAGAAGTTAAGTTGGGTAAACCAATGGCAGGTGATGTTAAGAAATTTAAGGTATATGTAAAAAATCCTGCAGGGAATGTTGTTAAAGTAAACTTTGGACATGGTGGAACATCCGCAGCATCCAAAGGTGAGAAAACAATGAGAATAAGAAAGTCTAATCCTAAAGCAAGAAAATCCTTTAGAGCAAGACATAATTGTGATAGTCCAGGACCAAGACATAAGGCAAGGTATTGGAGTTGTAGAAAGTGGTAATATTTGGTAAACTCAAATATTTTCCGTATATTTAGAAAAATAGAATTATATAAAAATGGCAGATAAATCAATATTTAGTAGGTTACAAAAATTATTTTCAACAAATACAATTGTCCGTAAAACGGCCGATGGTGTAAAAGTTATCGATACGGATGAGTGGCAAAATATGACCACCAATCTTGTTGATAGATTTATGAAGTTGAAAGTAACAAACTACGGAACGGGACAAGTAGAATCATCGATGGCATATCAACAAGTTAGAATTGATTTGTTTAGAGATTATGATTCAATGGATACTGACCCGATATTGTCATCAGCATTAGATGTATATGCAGATGAGTGTACTGCTAGAAATGAACAAGGAAATGTATTAAAGATACATCATGACGATGATAATGTTAAACAAATATTAGAAAATTTATTTTATGATATTCTTAATGTTGAATTTAACTTATGGCCATGGACAAGAAACTTAGTGAAATATGGTGATTTCTTTTTACAATTGGAGATGGCAGAAAATGTTGGTATTGTTAATGTAATGCCACTATCTACTTATGAAGTGAGTAGAGTTGAAGGATTTGATTTACAAAACCCACAAAGAGTTAAATTTGTATATGCACCATATCAAAACCCATTGGGAGGATATGGACAAACTCCAAAAAAAGAATTTGAAAACTATGAAATGGCCCACTTCCGTTTAAATTCGGATTCCAATTTTTTACCTTATGGAAAATCAATGGTAGAAGGTGCGAGAAGAGTTTGGAAACAATTAATGTTAATGGAAGATGCTATGTTGATTCATAGAGTAATGAGAGCTCCTGAAAAAAGAATCTTTAAAATTGATGTAGGTAATATTCCACCAAATGAAGTGGATAACTACATGCAGAAAATTATTAACTCATCTAAAAAAGTTCCATTTGTTGACGAAAGAACGGGTGAGTATAACTTAAAATATAATGTACAAAACTTAATTGAAGATTATTACATGCCAGTACGTGGTAATGATAATGGTACTTCAATTGATACTTTAAAAGGATTGGAATACAATATGATTGATGATATTAACTACCTAAAAGGTAAGTTAATGGCTGCATTGAAAATTCCAAAAGCTTTCTTAGGGTATGAAGAAGAAACAAATGGTAAAGCAACTCTTGCATCAATGGATGTTAGATTTGCAAAAACAATTGAAAGAGTTCAAAGAGTTTTGATTTCAGAATTAACTAAAATTGCAATCGTTCACTTATATGCACAAGGTATAGATGATGACAATTTGACCAACTTTACATTAGAATTAACTATTCCATCTAAAATCTATGAACAAGAGCAAGTTGAATTATATACTTCAAAGGTAGCATTGATTCAACAAATGCAACAAACCAAAATGTTCTCAAAAGAGTGGATGTATGAGACGGTAATGAAAATGGCTAAAGATGAGCAAGACGAATTAACACTTGCAGTATTAGATGATACAAAACAAGCATTTAGATTAACATCAATTGAAACACAAGGTGTTGACCCTGCAAAAGAAACTGGAACCGAAGGCCCTACCAATGTAGAAGAAGAATTGACTAAATTAAAGTCGGAATTGGAAGAAGATGGTAATGTAGGTAGACCAAAAGACCCTGTTAGATATGGCAAAGACGACCATCCAGAAGGTAGAGACCCATTGGGTATAAAGACACTTAAAACAAAAGAAGGTTCTGTAAAATACAAACCAAGAAACAATTATCAAGAGATATTTAAAGATATGGATGGTAATAAAAGAACTATTTTAACCGAAGATTTAACAAAAGAGTAATAAACTAATATAAAAACATATTTATATCTGACAAATTAGACAAATTGATGAAAAAAATAAAACATTCGAAGTTCAAAAATACTGGATTTATATTTGAATTATTAGTAAGACAAATTACCTCCGAAATCATGTCTGCTAATAAATCAATTGCAGAAAAGATTTTAAAAGAACATTTTAATTCTAAAAAAGAATTATCTAAAGAATTGAAGTTATATCAATATTTGATAAACGAAAAATATAATTCAGAATCAAAGGCTGAACAATTTATCAATACGATATTGGAAGCTCGTAAAAAAATTGATGAGAAAAAACTTACAAAAGAAAAGTATATCCTTATTAAAGAAATTAAGGAAACTTATAATTTGGATGAGTTTATTAAATCTCCAATATCAAACTACAAAACTCTTGCATCTATTTATAAGATATTTGAAACCGTTACATCCGAAGAATCATTTGACCCAACGGATATAGTTTCATCTAGATTTACTATTGCAGAAAACATTATTAATTCATCTATTCAAAACAAAGATGTAAAAGTAAAAGATGCAGTTTTGGAAGAATATAGAAAACAAGATGATGATTTAAGAGCAGTATCATATAAATTATTAGTAGAATCTTTTAATAGTAAATACAAAAATCTAACCGAAGACCAGAAAGGATTATTGAGAGAATATATTAACAACATCAATAACACAGGTAAATTGAATCAATATGTTAATGAAGAAGTAACTAAATTGGTAGATTCATTAAAAGAAGTTGGTTCTAAAATTTCTGACAAAGTTACTAAAATTAAATTAGCAGAAACAATTGCAAATGTTAGAAAAATTAAATCGGTAAAAAAAATCAAAGAACAACACTTATCGGCATTAATGATGACCTATGAGTTATTAAGTGAATTAAAACAATCAATAAAAAAATAAAAAATGTCAAATTATAGAATTTATAAAGTAGAAACATTTACATCATCGAGTGTAACGGGTTCCGTATCCGAAAAAGCTTGGGGTGTTATGAAAGACCATAATGGAACTTTAGGCGGAATCGTAATGGAAGGTGGCGGAACATTGATTGGTTCACATATGACTGTGGGTCAAGTATATCCTTGTTATCCACGACAAATTAGTTGTTCAACTGGTTCATTTAGTATTTTTTCATAAACTAATTAGAAATGCCAGAAACATTAAAAACAGAACAACTTAATAAAATAAGAGAAATTGTTCGTAAGATGGTGAGAGAAAGAATGATTGATGAGATGAATACCACTGGCAATGTACAAGGGTATAATACACCTTTTGCATTTAGTGGTAAAGATAGTGAAAAGAAAAAAGCTAAAAAACAAGCAGACCTTACAGGATATACTACTGTTAATGAAAACCGTTGGTTAGATTTGAAAAATGAAGAATCAACTGCACAATCAAAGATAGGTAGAGGTATATCTAATATCAATAAACAATTAAAAGAAATGGAAAGATTTCTTAATTGGTATGGTAAGATTAAGAACGAAAGTGGTGTAGATAATAAATCTTATTGGAAAAGGACAAATAGTCATATTTATAGTATACAAGAGAGATTATTAAAATTAGACCAAAAAATTAGACAAATATCAGAATAATGAAACATAACGAACTAAAAGAACTTATCCGTCAAGTAGTAAAAGAAGAAAGTGATTACCAACAATTATTCAAACATATGTTGGATAGAACGGGTAAATCTATTCCTGATATGTCGGATGCTGAAAAAGTAAAGTTTTTTCAAGCGGTAGACAAAGCAGCAAAAGCAAAAAACGAAGGTAGATTAAGAGGATATAATGAAGCTGAATTATCTGCAGGACAAAAGAAAATTGATGTAGATGGTGATGGTGAAATTGAAGGAAGTGATTTAGCTAAGTTAAGAAGCAAGAACGAAGAAAAAAAAAAGTAGATGAAAATCTTATATTGGGTGTAATGACCACTATTGGTTCTATACTCATTGGTAAGATTATCTTTTATTATATTGTAGATTTGGCACAAAAAGGAATGAAATATTTTCAAGGAAAACCAAACTATAAAAAAGAGGTTAAAAGTATTTTAGATTCAATTGCAGATAATAAAAATGTAATTGAAGATATATCTAAAATGATTGACCCAAAAAAAGGAATTGACAATAATACGGCTGAGGATATTGTTAATATGGGATATATTAAAACACAGATAGTCAAATTGGTAGACGGTACAAATGGTGAGTTAGATGAAACTGAATTGAAAAATCAATTAAAGACTATACTTGTCAAATCTTGGACACCAATGAGTAATGTGGCAATTGAAAAAGTTAAAAAGGATTTAAAATAATGAATAAAGGATTATTGATAGAAACTCATTTGTTTGAAGCCAAACTTGTAAAAGAGGAAAACGGAACTTACTTAGTTAAGGGAATCCTACAAAGAGCAGGTGCTCCAAATCAAAACAATAGAAGATATCCTAAAGAAATCTTAGAAAGAGAGTGTAAGAAATACGAACAACTTATTAAAGAACGTAGAGCATTGGGTGAATTAGACCATCCAGATTCTCCGGTTATCAATTTAAAAAATGTATCACATAACATTAGAGAAATTTTTTGGGAAGGTGATGATGTGTGTGGTGTAGTAGAAATACTTTCGACACCATCTGGTAATATCTTAAAAGAATTATTGAAAAACAACATTCGTTTAGGTATTAGTAGTAGAGGATTGGGTTCAGTAAAAGAACTTAGAGATGGTACTGTAATGGTTCAGGAAGACTTTGAATTAGTTGGATGGGACTTTGTATCAAACCCATCAACACATGGTGCATTTATGGCCCCTATGAACGAATCAAAGCAATGGGCAAAGGTAGCTGAAGAATGTGGTAAGTGGTGTAAGTCACAAGATTTAATGAGAGAAATTATAATTGAACTTAATTAATATAGAGATATGGTTAATGAAATGAGTTGGCATCAGTTTTCTACTTTGCCAGGAATGAATAAAGTCCCACAACACGAAGTTGAAAGACAATATAGAATATATCTAAACGAAATTGCCGAACAAAGAATTGCAATACATTTAATTCGAGAAGCAGCAAGAACACAAGCTGAAGCTATGGCGGTGGCAGCATCAAATGGTGGTGGAGGTGGAATTATCCAACAAGAACAAGGTGATTTACCATCAAACGCTATTGAATTAGTAGTATCAGCAGCGAATGGTAGTTCATTTGGTATGAGTGACGTTATTGTATCCGCTCTTACTACAATTGATGTTAATTGGGGTGATGGAACTACTGATACTTACGAAATTGCAAGTGATGATGGATTTTCGCATACATTTGATGTAAGACCAGAACCTTATACGATTAGAATGACTTTTAGTGATATAAGTTTGGTAACTGAATTTTATGTAAGTAATAATAGTGCAAATGTAACAGAAGCAATAGGTTTACAAAACCTTATAAATCTTACACATTTAGAAATAGATAATAACGCACTTACATCAATTGATGTATCAGAGATGTCAAATCTTATAAGTTTAGATGTGAGTGATTGTGTTATTGATGGAACTAGTACACCATCTTTAACTTCTGTTAATGTATCAGGATGTACATCTCTTCAAACACTTCGTGTTGATGATAGTGATTTCTCATCAGGATTCCCTGATTTATCAGATTGTACCGCATTGACTGATATAGATTTTGACCAATGTGATTTAACAGGTTCGATAGATATATCTAATTTATCTGTATTAGAATTTGCTGATTTTGGTGGTAATACTCAATTAACTGAAATAGTAATATCAAGAAACCAACCATTGGGTACTGGTGGTAATGAAATATTATTTGGTGGATGTGCTTTAAATCAAACTTCGGTAGATAATATTCTTTTAGAGTTAGCTAGTGGTAGTGTTTCAAATGGGTATATCAGTTTAAATGGTGGAACAAACGCTACACCTGGTGAAGTAGGTAGAGAATCACTTTTTGTTCTTGATTCGAGAGGTTGGAGCTTTACTATTACCGATGGTAATCATACTTCATTAGACGTAGCGTACGAACTACTTCAAACTAATATATGTGCTAGTACAAATACAGTCAACCGTTATATTGTAAGTGGCTCGGCAGTAGAAGTTGGTAATAAATTATATCAAAATTCAGAGGCATGGAATCCTGCACCTGCCGGTTGGTATAGAATTGATGGAGATGGTTCGGTTAAATTTGAAGTAAGTGGTAGTAAAGGTGAAATCATATCTACTGCACCTTGTGGAGTATAAAAAATAAAATAAAAACGAAATGGCAAAGTTAGTAAATTTAATACCTGGTAAACAAATCCAAAAAGAAGATTTGGAAGATATGGATGTTTCTATTCCTGGCAAAGTTGAAAGATTTTTGGATAGAGCATTATCTGTTATTAAATCATATAATTTAGGTAGAAAAAAAGAACAATTGGTAATTGCTAAATTGGTAGATGCGTTGGGTATGACACCACAAGAATTGTCAATTGCAGTTCAAAAATTAAAAAAGAATAAAATCGTAAAGAGATAGTATATGTTAAAGTTAAGAGATTTATTAAAAGAAACCGAAGAGTTTCAACAATTACCAACAGAACTAAAAAGACATTTTTTAGAAATCATTTCAACTTATAACCAACATAGAGAAGGTATGAGTAGAAAATCCGATATTATGCAAATTGCAGAAACATTGGGTGGTATTGCAGACGCTGCACAAGAATATACTTTAAGAGAAGGTGGTGACTGGTTCGATAGAGTGACTATTAAAAGAAATATGAGTGAGTTAAAGAAATTACAAACTTCATTTGAAAAAGAAGCAGTAGAAGCTCAATCTCAACAACAAAGATTGGAAGCACTTTATGAAGATATGGGTCATGTATTACAGAGATATTTTGAAATAGCAGATTTATCGGAAGAAGTGATGAAACAAAGATTGGGATTACAAGAGTGTAAAACTTGCAATGGCAAATAAACAACAATTAAACGAATTTTCTTTAATAACCATACTGGGTGGTATAGCATTGTTTGCTTTTTTCAGTATGTTATTTGGAAGACTTGCAGATAATGTTGACGCTTATTATCATGGTAGAAGTGTAGAAATACAAAGAGCTCTAAAAAAAATATTAAAATCATTATACAAAAACAATACATTTTTAGCAAGAATAGATGATGATGCAGAAAGAATGGGAGTTGGTGGTGGATTAATATCTGCAATCATGGGATACCCTGAATTAAAATCGGAATTAAATTCTTACAAAAATGACAAAACTATTAATTTTGAAGAACTTAAAAATGAATTAAGTAAAGTTTTAACAAAAGGAATATTTGAAGAAGCACAAGATAGAGGATTATTAGTTAATTTTGAAAAACAAATCAAAAATACAAAATGGAGCAATTAGCATCGTTGTTATTACATAGTAGAACACAGACACATTCATTCCATTTAGGACAAAGAGGTGTTGGTTCATTTTCTGCACATTTAGCATTAGGAAACTATTATGATGTAATTGGTGGGTTAGTAGATGGTTTAGTTGAAGCATATCAAGGACAATACGGATTAATTAAATTACAACCTGTTAGTGGTTTAGATACAAATAATGATATTAAAAATGTCATTGGATATTTTGATAAATTGATTCAAGCAGTTGCAAAATTAAGAAAAGACGAAAAATTACAAATGAGTTGGTTACAAAACGATATAGATACGGTTGTAACTTTATTATACTCAACAAAATATAAATTGGTTAATTTACAATAGAACAATGTTAATAGTTAGTGTTAAGGGTGGAAATATAGAGTGGGCAATAAAGGATTACAAAAAGAGAATTCAGTCCATAAAACAAATAGAAGAACTTAGAGAGAGGAAGAATTTTATTAAACCTTCTAAAAGAAAAAGGTTACAAAGAGAAGAAACTATAAGAAAAAACAAACTATTTTAGTAGTTTTCTTTAGTTTTCTAAAAAATTTACATATATATTATCAAATATCTCATTTTTTATTATGAGATTACAAGACAT
>Ga0164292_10003869_pt1 | contig 12213 bp, 10 predicted proteins | sample GEODES117metaG_FD_111486 | JGI IMG/M metagenome (GOLD analysis project Ga0164292, IMG submission 111486) | Eutrophic lake water microbial communities from Lake Mendota, Wisconsin, USA - GEODES117 metaG | ecosystem: Environmental > Aquatic > Freshwater > Lake | place: USA: Lake Mendota... | reverse complement strand
TTGGTATGAGTTCATTGAGCGGACGCCGCCCAAAGTTAATTGCTACAGATCTTGACGGAACAATCGTCAATCACGATGGAACAATTTCCGATCGGACCGTAACAACATTTAAACGTGCACGAGATATGGGCGTCGAAATATTTTTTGTAACTGGTCGCCCTCCCCGCTGGATGCCCGAAATCCGCGAAGCATTTGGTTTTGGAAATGCTATCTGCGGTAATGGTGCGATGTTATATGACTTGCTCGGAGATAAAGTTCTCGAAGAGTGGCTCATTAGCGTTGAAGATCAACTCGAAACCATTAAGCGATTACGTATTGCGATCCCTAGCGTTTCATTTGCAGTTGAGTCTCACAGCTATTTCCATCGCGAGAAGGCATACATTCCTCGCTGGGATGTCGGACTAGACAACATCGGTGTGAATAGAATTGAAGATATAATTCAATCACCGGCGCTCAAACTCTTAGCTCGTTGTTCCGCTCAGGAAATCTCATCTGATGCGATGCTCGCAACCGCTATTCCTGTTCTTGATGGTTTAGTAACAGTTACGCATTCCAATCCAGATGATTCTTTGCTTGAGATATCTGCAATCAATGTTTCTAAAGGGGCAACACTTGCAAAGATGGCAGCGCGACTGGGTATTGATGCTGCTGATTGCGTAACTTTTGGTGATAACCCCAATGATTTCTCGATGCTTGCATGGAGTGGACGCTCTTATGCGATGGCTTCAGGCCACCCGGATGGCGCCAAAATCGCAAAAAGTGTCGCTGCACCTTGTGAAGAAGATGGGGTCGCGCAAGCAATCGATGCCCTCCTCGATCTTCCCGCCTAAGCCCCTTCATTTTTCAAAATTACTCAAACTCAGGTAGCCTCTCCCACGGAGGACTCGCATAGCGGCCGAGTGCACCGGTCTTGAAAACCGGCAGGTGAAAGCCTCGTGGGTTCAAATCCCACGTCCTCCGCGGTAAAGATAAGAACCCGCCTCATGCCCAAAATTGGGAGCTTGGGGCGGGTTCTCTTTTTGTGTTTGACTTCATAATGCAATGAGCTCAGCTGATATGGATACTTTTGCTCAATAAGCGCACACTTACCCCATAAGTGAACCGGCGCTAGCTGGCCGCAAACGTTGAAGCAGGGGAGTCGTAATGTCCGGAGTTTTTTCTCCAACACGCGCCAAAATCAATGAGCGCACACTCAGAACAGATAAGTGGTGGCTTGAGCCCGCAATTACATTCGGTGTGCTCTTCTCATTCGTTATCTATGCAACATTTAGAGCATTTGAGGGCGCTAATTACTATAAAGATCACTTGATTTCCCCATTCTATTCACCGTGTTTATCAAAGGCTTGCGTCCCTGAAGCGACTCTCTTCGGTTGGACTCCAGTCAGTGCAGAAATTTTTAGCTTCGCACTTTCTCCAGCGCTAATCATTTTGATCTTCCCACTTGGTTTCCGTATGACTTGTTATTACTACCGCAAGGCTTACTACCGTGCATTCTGGTTATCACCTCCTGCATGTGCTGTTGCAGAGCCACACACCAAGTACACAGGTGAAACACGTGCACCACTTATTTTGCAGAATGCGCACCGTTGGTTCTTCTATGCAGGCCTTGTCTTTAACGTCATCTTGACCTACGACGCGATTCTTGCCTTTAAGGGTAAAGATGGAGAATGGGGCGCTTTCTCAGTTGGAACGATCGTTCTTTCGTTAAGCGCAGCGATGCTGTGGATGTATTCATTGTCTTGCCACACATGTCGCCACACCGTTGGTGGTCGCCTCAAGCACTTCTCAAAGCACCCAGTGCGTTACAAGCTCTGGTCATGGGTTTCAGTCCTTAACCACTCACACCAAAAGTTTGCGTGGTACTCATTGGCAGCGGTTGCTTTCGCCGATATTTATGTCCGCCAAGTTGCAACTGGCGCCTGGACCAACTACTACTTCTTCTCGTAAGAAGATAAAGGGATTAAATAAATGCCACAGAATCTTCAGAAGTTAAAGTACGACGTAGTCATTATCGGTGCCGGCGGAGCGGGTCTTCGTGCAGCAGTCGAAGCGCGCGAATCAGGCCTTCGTGTAGCGATCATCTGTAAATCATTATTTGGTAAAGCCCACACTGTTATGGCAGAAGGCGGCGCCGCTGCATCTATGGGTAATGCCAATAGCAATGACAATTGGATGGTTCACTTCCGCGACACAATGCGTGGCGGTAAGTTCCTGAATCATTACCGTATGGCAGAGCTTCACGCTAAAGAGTCACCAGATCGAATTTGGGAACTTGAAGTATGGGGCGCGCTCTTTGATCGCACCAAAGAAGGAAAGATTTCACAACGTAACTTTGGTGGTCACGAGTATCCACGTCTTGCACACGTTGGTGACCGCACTGGTCTTGAACTCATCCGCACAATGCAGCAGAAGATTGTTGCATTGCAGCAAGCAGATAAGGCTGAGTACGGAGATGCTGAGGCAAATCTCAAGGTCTATGCCGAACTTACAGTCACAGATATTCTGAAAGAAAATGGCAAAGTTGCAGGTGTCTACGGATACTGGCGCGAGAACGGCGATGAAGTTCTCGTTGAAGCACCAGCTGTAGTAATTGCAACCGGTGGCGTAGGTAAGACTTTTAAGATTACTTCAAACTCTTGGGAGGGTACTGGCGATGGCCATGCGCTCGCCCTTAAGGCTGGAGCAAATCTCAAAGATATGGAGTTCTTACAATTCCACCCAACAGGAATGGTCTGGCCACCATCTGTTCGCGGAATTTTGGTTACTGAATCAGTTCGTGGTGAAGGTGGAGTTCTCACCAACAATAAGGGCGAACGGTTTATGTTTAATTACATCCCTGATGTCTTTAAAGATAAGTATGCAACGACCGCTGAAGAAGCAGATCGCTGGTATGAAGATCAAGATAACAACCGCCGCCCGCCAGAGCTTCTGCCTCGCGATGAAGTAGCACGCGCGATTAACGCAGAAGTTAAAGCCGGTCGCGGTACTGAACACGGTGGAGTATTCCTCGATGTTTCAAAGCGTTTGCCAGCTGAAGTCATTAAAAAGCGCCTTCCATCTATGTGGCACCAGTTCTACGAATTAGCTGGCGTAGATATCACCAAAGAAGCGATGGAAGTTGGTCCAACCTGTCACTACGTGATGGGTGGCGTTGAGGTAGATCCAGATACTGCTGCTGCAATTGGAGTTCCAGGACTCTTTGCAGCTGGCGAAGTTGCTGGTGGAATGCACGGCTCTAACCGTTTGGGTGGAAACTCGCTCTCAGATCTTCTTGTCTTTGGTCGTCGCGCTGGAATGGGCGCTGCGCAATACCTAAAGAACAACGGATCTAATCCGGTTTCAGATGCAACGATTAAGGCAGCAGCTGATCGCATTGAAGCGCCATTTAAGAATCAAGGCGGCGAAAATGCTTACTCATTGCACCAGGAGCTTCAAGAAGTCGCCCACAACTTAGTTGGAATCATTCGTACCGGTTCTGAACTTAAAGAAGCGATTACCAAGATTGCACAGATTCGTGATCGCAGTCAGAAAGTAACAGTCGCTGGAGACCGTAAGTTCAATCCTGGCTTCCACCTTGCCTTCGATCTCGACAATATGTTGTTAGTTGCTGAATCAACAGCAAAGTCAGCAATCTTGCGTGAGGAATCGCGTGGTGGACATACCCGTGATGACTTCCCTGCCATGGATAATAAGTGGCGTCAGGTCAACCACATCGCTAGCTATAACGGCAGCGAAGTTGTTGTAAAGGCACAAGAACTTGCGCCAATTCCTAAAGAACTCTTCAATCTCTTTGATATTCACGAGCTGGAGAAATACATGACACCGGAAGAAATTGCGAAAGGCGGTTCCAACTAATGGCGCGCAAACTCAATCTTCGTATCTGGCGCGGTGACGCAACAGATGGTGGCTTAAAAGATGTCGTCGTCGATGTCAACGAGGGCGAAGTTGTCCTCGATGTAATCCATCGCGTGCAAGCAACCCAGATGGGCGATCTTGCAGTTCGTTGGAACTGTAAGGCCGGTAAGTGCGGTTCATGTTCGATGGAGATCAACGGTAAGCCACGTCTAGCGTGTATGACTCAGGTTGCCTCTTTCGATGAGGATGAAACCATTACCGTTACCCCACTTCGCGCGTTCCCAATCATCAAGGATCTCGTCACCGATGTCTCCTTTAATTACAAGAAGGCGATGGAGATTCCGGCTTATTCACACCCAAAGGACTTAGCGCCAGGTGAAGCTCGTATGGAACAGGTCGATGTCGAGCGTTCCCAAGAGTTCCGTAAATGTATTGAGTGCTTCCTTTGCCAAGATACATGTCACGTAATCCGCGATCACGAAGAGAACAAGCCATCATTTGCTGGCCCACGTTTCTTTATCCGTATTGCAGAACTAGATATGCACCCACTAGATACTCTTAAAAATCGTAAGCGCACCGCACAAGAAGAGCATGGTCTCGGAATGTGTAACATCACAAAGTGCTGTACTGAGGTCTGTCCAGAACATATCAAGATTACAGATAACGCCATTATCCCTATGAAAGAGCGCGTCGTAGATATTAAGTACGATCCAGCTCGCATGTTTAGCGGATTGTTGCGTCGCGAAAAGAGAAATTAATTGATTCTCATCCGTTGGGCAGTACTCGCATTTGCTATGTGGGTATCTACCGTCTTTGTCTCAGGAATTGAGGTAGATGGCGGGCCGTTGACCTATCTCTGGGTGGCGCTGCTCTTCGGATTGATCAATGCATTCTTTGGTTCGATTATTAAAGTTTTAACTTTTCCAGTTTCTATTGTGACTTTTGGATTATTTATCTTTGTAATCAACGCTGCGATGTTATCTCTAACAGATGTATGGTCAGATAAATTGGCCGTAAATGGATTTTGGTCAGCCATCTTTGCATCTCTAATTATCTCGGTGATAACAACAGCTTTCCGCGCTCTGTCAAAGAAGGCTTAGTCCTGAAGGCTGTTCTGCACGTTTCGGCGGGAGGAATCTTAGGATCCCTAAGTCGTTTGACTCTTGGGTTTTTCTTTCCAACAACCGCACAAGGCAATCTGGCAGCAAACATCATCGCATCTGCTCTTGCTGCCTTCTTCTTGGTATTGATGGAGCGTCGTGGAATCACTGAACTACGCTGGTTTTTGCTCCCTGGATTCTGCGGTGGCCTCGGCACATTCTCTGCGATCACATATGAAGTAATCGAACGAGGCGAAGGAGGCGGTCCGCTCTACCTTTTTCTCAATGTGATTCTTTGCCTACTAGTTGTTGCGATAGCGATTCCTTTATCGCGTAAATGGGTACCAGTGCGATGACTCAATATTTGATGGTCGCATTAGGTTCTGCAATCGGCGCCCCTGCTAGATACCTTGTTGACCAATACTTCAAGAAGTTTACTGATCATCCAGTAGGAACCTTCTTAGTAAATATATTCGGTTCATTTCTAATCGGAGTTACCTTCGCACGGACCGACCGCTGGCATGATTTTCTTGCAATTGGCTTTGCAGGCTCATTTACAACCTGGTCAACATTTATGCTTGACCTCTACCTTGGCTATGAACTCAAGCATTACAAAAAGATTGCGATTAACCTTCTAGCATCTCTCATCTTTGGATTACTTGCAGCTTGGTTTGGAATTCAATTAGCTAGTTGATTATTTACCCGGTCGGCTACTTACCGAGGATGGTTTTCATCCACTGTTCTATATCGTCAGGATGGCGTGGGATATTCTCGCTAAGGTTGAGATACCCATCAGCTGTTACAACAACGTCATCTTCAATACGGATACCGATGCCACGGTATTCAGGGGCAAATAACTCATCATCAGGCTGAATGTAGAGGCCGGGTTCGACAGTAAAGACCATTCCCTCACGGAGCTCTGCATCAAGATAATTCTCTGTACGGGCATGCGCGCAATCATGAACATCCATACCAAGATGATGACTTACTCCATGTAAAGTCCAACGGCGGTGCAGCCCCATCTCCGGGGTTAGGGATTCTTCTGCAGTGACCGTTAAGACACCGAGATCTTCTAAACCTTTCGCGAGCACTGCTTGAGCTGCAGCATTTACATCTGAGAATTTCGCACCTGGTTTGATCGCAGCAAAACCAGCTAATTGCGCCTCATAAACCAACGTATAAAGGGCGCGCTGTTCGCGCGAGAATCTTCCGTTGACTGGAAGAGTGCGAGTGATATCTGCAGTGTAGAAAGAGTCAACTTCAACACCGGCATCGATAAGCACTAGATCACCACGACGAATATCACCATCGTTGCGGATCCAGTGCAGCACGCATGCGTGTGCACCAGAGCCAACAATCGTGCTGTAACCCAAATCGTTTCCTAATGATCGAGCGCGTCCGTAGAAGGCTGACTCCAAAATGCGCTCACCACGTGGGCGTTCGGATGCAGCTGGAATAGCTGAGATGACATCACAAAATCCGAGCGCAGTTGCATCAACGGCTCTCTGCAACTCATCAATTTCGTAGAGATCTTTTATGAGACGTTGTTCTGATGTGAAGGTAAGAAACTCTTCTTCACGTGCGTGCTTTGCAACGAGTTCATCCACCTTGGCATCTTCGCCACGAATAGTTAGTGATTTAGTGCGCCCCTTAAAGATAAGCGGTAGATCTGCGAGGTTACGAGTTTCAATTTGGTATGAGGTTTGTGCTTCCTCTAATGTAAAACGACGTCCAACCCAGAGTTCTCCATAACGGTAATCGCGATAGAAGGCATCACTCTCACGAGTAGAACGCGGATTGATATAAAGATAAGTATGGTGCCCCTCTTCGTGAGGTTCCATAACAAGCACTGCATCTGCTGTTGCATCTGCCCCTTGTACTCCGCTGTAGTAAGCAAAAGCGCTATGAGGTCTAAACTGATAATCAGTATCGTTGGAGCGAACCTTGAAACCGCCCGCCGGAATCACTAAACGCAGACCAGGAAAGGCTTGCGATAAAGCTGCGCGACGAGTGAATGCATATGTGACAACTTCAAGAGGCGCTAAATCAGGTAGGTCAGATTGAGCCCAGCCCGAGCGCATGAACTCTGCAAAGCGGTCAGATGGCACCTGATCATGCTTGCGATTTTCTGACTCATCTTTCGTGGTTTCTGCGCTCATAAGGCTAGATTACGCGGTTTAGCAGAAGAAGGAAGAATTAGGTGGCCACCCCCTGTTGGGCGATACTTGAGGGTCACAGCGCAGACCAAAAAATGATTCTTAATCCAAATAGAATGTGTTCAGGGAAAACGTCACATACAGCCTCAGGGAGTCATGAGTGAAGGCAGCAAAGAAGTCTCTGGTCATTTCACTCTTCGTAGCATTTTATTTGCACCCGGTTGCGCCGGCCACAGCGAATAGTCCAGCTGTAACTTTCTCACAAACATTCACTGCAAATAATGCTGCCAGCGCTTCAGTTAAATCAGCCTGGACAACTTTCCGGTCAGCTCTAACAGGAACATACACACAATTCACATTTTCCAGTACATTTAATAATACTTCGATTACAGTCAGTGATCCCACCAAAGTTCAGACACTAGCTAATGCCATGCTCAACTCGACATTTGCGTCAGCGGTAATTGGTTCAAATACCTGGTCTTATTCCCCGAGCAGTAGTTGGGACGAATTTGGCAACGCTGGATATGGAAACTGTACTTCAACTTCAACTACCTTTGTAGTTAGGCCGCAAATTCAAAATCAAAACTGGGGAGGCGTTGGCGGATTAACATGTTCCGCTCAAACGCAAACTATTACTTTGACCTTTGGACAGTCCACTCCTCAACTATCTACACCAGCGGCACCAATTCTCACAAACTCTGGAGGCACTGGAGTATTAGTCTCAGAAACAAGTACAGTCGCTAACGCATCAAGCTACATAATCAATCTGTATGCAAGCAATGGCACGACGTTTTTGGAATCCCGAACAGTTGCCAGCTCTGCGATCACATCAACTACTTTGTTTAGCGGATTGACGCCATTGACGACATATCGGGTAGGAGTAGTTGCTAAGGGTGATGGAATCAACTACACAGACTCAGCACAAAGCGCTCTTTCTTCAATAACGCTCTCGGCCGGGGCAACCACTGTCTCGGTAACGCTCTCACCAGTATCTAATCGCGTAGTTTTCCGAAAAAGTTCAACACTAGTAGCAACTGTATCTGGAACAAATGGCCGTGTTACTTTCTTCGAGAACAAAAAGAGAATCGTTAAATGCATCAGTCTGCCTACAACAAGTTTCTCTGCTAGTTGCACTTACAAACCGAGTTCTCGTGGATCAATATCGCTAACCGCACGCTTTATTCCAAGTGCAGGTTCGTTCACCTCGTCAGATAGCTCGGTTCTGCTAGTCTTCTCGGGAGCAAGAACTGACGCCAGATGAAGGCCCTATCTGTGATTTCTAGTTTTATCCCACGGCCTGTAAACTTCCCCTGCAATAAGGAGACGTCGCATAGCCCGGTCGAGTGCGCCTCACTGCTAACGAGGTAAGGGGTTAAACCCTTCAGGAGTTCAAATCTCCTCGTCTCCGCAGATTAAAGGTAGGCTTTTGCGCATGCAATCTACTGATGAGAAATACGTCATTGGTGTTGATTACGGAACCCTTTCTGGGCGCGCCCTGCTTGTGCGAGTCTCTGATGGCGCAGAGATCGCAACCGCCGTCTTTGAATACCCACATGCAGTCATTGAAGATGTTCTGCCGACATCAGGTGCCAAACTTCCACCTGATTGGGCGCTACAAGTTCCATCAGATTATGTTGATGTTCTCAGGAACACTGTCCCAGAAGTTCTCAAGTCATCAGGTATCAAACCCTCACAGGTAATCGGAATTGCTACAGATTTCACTGCCTGTACTGTCTTGCCAGTTAAAGCAGATGGGACGCCACTTTCAGAGCTCTCTGAATTTTCCAAGAACCCACACGCATTTGTGAAGCTGTGGAAACACCATGCAGCGCAACCACATGCGGATCGCATTACAGATCTCGCTCACGCACGCAAGGAGCCATGGATTGCGCGTTATGGAGGAAAAATTTCTTCTGAATGGGAGTTTGCCAAAGCGCTACAACTTCTTGAAGAAGCACCTGAGATTTACAGCACAATGGATAAATGGATTGAAGCAGCAGACTGGATTATCTGGCAACTCTGCGGCAAGTATGTGCGTAATGTTTGTACCGCAGGCTACAAAGGTATGTTGCAAGATGGTACCTATCCAAGCCGTGAATATTTGGCAGAGCTCAATCCAAAGTTTGAGAACTTCATCTCTGAAAAGTTAGATCATGAGATTGGGCAGTTAGGTGCACTCGCAGGGACACTTACGGCAGAAGCTGCGAGCTGGACGGGGTTGCCCGAAGGCATCGCAGTAGCAGTTGGCAATGTCGACGCGCACGTCACGGCTGCTGCAGCCAACGCTGTTAATCCAGGACAGATGGTTGCAATCATGGGCACATCAACATGCCATGTTATGGTATCTGAAAAATTTGCCGAAGTCCCCGGAATGTGTGGTGTCGTCGATGGCGGAATCATCACTGGAAAACTTGGCTACGAAGCCGGTCAATCAGGCGTAGGCGATATCTTCGGCTGGTTTGCAAATAACTATGCACCAGCTTCATATACGGCTACAGCAGAGAACGCTGGCATTGATATTCATACCTATCTATCGCAGCTTGCAAGTAAACAACCTGTAGGTGCGCACGGCTTGGTTGCACTTGATTGGCAGAGTGGAAACCGCTCTACCTTGGTTGATCACCAACTATCTGGACTAATTGTGGGAATGACTCTTGCTACTAAACCAGAAGAGATTTATCGAGCCATCGTTGAATCAACGGCTTATGGTGCTCGCAAAATTGTCCAAACATTTAATGAATCTGGCGTACCCGTAAAGGAATTTATTGCAGCTGGTGGATTAATAAAGAATAGTTTTGTAATGCAGATTTATGCTGATGTTCTCAATATGCCAATCACCATCATCCGTTCTACCCAAGGTCCGGCTCTAGGTTCGGCTATTCATGCTGCAGTAGCTGCTGGTGCCTATCCCGATGTTGTCACAGCTGGTGCTGCCATGGGAGGCGTTGCAAAGGGGTCATATCAACCAAATGTAGCTAACGCCCTGATCTATGACCAGCTATATCATCACTACAACGAACTCTATGAAGATTTTGGACATAACGGCGCGATGCATTCGCTGCGCGCTATCCGCGATCGTGCACTTTTAGGAGGTACGAAATGACGACCAATAGCCAACTTCGAGAGAAGATTTGCAACCTCAATATTGATTTACAGCGTTATGGCTTAGTTGCATGGACCTCTGGCAACGTCTCTGAGCGCTTGGAAGATGGCAAGAGTTTTATGATCAAACCAAGTGGCGTTAAGTATGAAGAACTCAAACCCTCACAAATGATTATCTGCGATCTCGATGGCAAGGTGCTTGAAGGTGAACTCGCGCCATCAAGTGATACCCAAACACACGCGTACATCTATCGCCACATGAGCCATATCAATGGCATTGTGCATACCCACTCTAATTACGCTGCTGCATGGACAGCTATTCACAGCGCTATTCCATGTGCACTTACTGCAGCGGCAGATGAATTTGGCGGAGAAATTCCACTAGGACCATTTGCTCTCATCGGAGATGACGCCATCGGCAAAGGCGTTGTTGAAACACTTACCGGTCACCGCTCTACTGCAGTATTGATGAAGAATCATGGAGTCTTCACAATCGGCAAAGACGCAACAGCTGCAGTTAAATCAGCAGTGATGTGTGAGGACGTGGCAAAAACAATGTGGATCGCGCAGACATTAGGGGATGTAAAATTAATTGATCAGAAGAGTATTGATGCACTTTATTCACGTTACCAAAATGTTTATGGCCAAAAAGGAGTAGATAAATGAGTGCTTTAGATAACCAAAAGTATGAGGTGTGGTTTCTCACTGGTACTCAAAATCTTTATGGCGACGAGACTCTAAAAAAGGTTGCAGAACAATCAGAGGAAGTCTCTAATTTATTGGTTAAGAACGTTGACTCCCCAGTAAACATTATTTGGAAGCCAATTCTGAAAACGGCTGAAGAAATTCGTCAAACAATGCAAGATGCCTCTGCAGATAATGCCTGTATTGGCGTTATCGTCTGGATGCATACATTCTCTCCTGCAAAAATGTGGATTTCAGGTCTTCAGGCTTTAACGAAGCCATTGCTGCACCTTCATACACAAGCTAATTCGCAGCTTCCGTGGGCAACCATCGATATGGATTTCATGAATCTCAATCAAGCTGCACATGGTGATCGCGAACATGGCCATATCCAAGCGCGCATGAAAAATGGCAGGAAAATTGTTGTTGGACATACATCAGAACCACGTGTGCAGAAGCGAGTATCAAATTGGACGCGAGCAGCGATTGGGTGGCATACATCTCAAAATCTAAAGTTGGCCAGATTCGGTGACAATATGCGCTTTGTTGCTGTTACCGATGGCGATAAGACTGGCGCTCAAATAAAACTTGGATTCTCAGTTGAGGCTTATGGAGTTAATTCACTTGTCGATGCTGTCGCGCGAGTTTCAGATAAAGAGATTGACGCTCTTATTCCAGAGTATCTCGAAAAATATGATGTAGCACCTGAGCTCAAGCCAGGGGGAGCGCGCCACGAATCTCTTCGCTACGCAGCATCTCAAGAAATAGCACTCCGTGATTTACTCGTTAAAGGTGGCTTCCAAGCGTTTACAACAAACTTTGAAGATCTTGGCGGCTTAAAACAACTTCCAGGTTTAGCTGTCCAACGTCTGATGGAAGATGGTTACGGATTTGGTGGAGAAGGTGATTGGAAAACCTCTGCCTTCTTAAGAATCGTTAAGTCAATGACAGTGGGGCTCAAGGGCGGAACTTCCTTTATGGAGGATTACACCTACCATTTCGGCCCAGGTGAGCCCAAAGTTTTAGGTGCTCACATGCTTGAGGTATGTCCAAGTATCGCTTCTACAAAACCAAAGATTGAAATTCATCCCTTAGGTATTGGCGATCGCGAAGACCCAGTTCGCATGGTTTTTGATGCAACGCCAGGAAAGGGTTTTGTAACCTGTCTTACCGATATGGGAGACCACTACCGGGTAATAACAAATGAGATTGAGGTAGTTAAGCCCGATGCGCCTCTACCTAAATTGCCAGTGGCGTGTGCAGTTTGGAAACCGCTGCCATCACTTGAGGTATCAGCAGAATCTTGGATATATGCT